>Ga0364881_10007_pt2 | contig 139334 bp, 97 predicted proteins | sample ExccelJu500001D4_5_FD_206923 | JGI IMG/M metagenome (GOLD analysis project Ga0364881, IMG submission 206923) | Enriched cells from Trout Bog Lake Hypolimnion, Wisconsin, USA - BchlTB.July30.5000.01.D4 | ecosystem: Environmental > Aquatic > Freshwater > Lake > Hypolimnion/Profundal zone | place...
ACCTTAAACGGCGACGGCACCCTGTCCGGCAGAAATATTGAGTTGACAGGAACCGGATTTTTTAATGAAATAGCGAAGTATTTCAGAAAAGATCTTTTTAAACGAGTCAAAATCAGTGATTTTACTACCAGCTTTAAAATGGCAAACGGTAATATAACTGTCGCACCATTCAGTACCAGACTGGCAGGTCAGGAGGTAACCATAGCAGGAAAGCAATCCGCAAACCTCAATCTCGACTACAAACTTGATTTCAAAGTCAATAAAGAGGATCTGAGTCAGGATGTAAACACCTATATCGGGTTCGTGCCGGGAGCGGAAAACATAAAAAAATATCCCATTGTGATCAACCTGGGAGGGTCATTCGATAAACCGGATGTAAAAGTTGATCTTTCGGAAGCTAAGGATCTGGTTGCAAAAGAATTCACCAAAAAAGCGGGATCGGCAATCCAGGATGCTCTCAAAAAATTCGGGCTGGATAAGTTGTTTAAATGATATTCTTAATCAAATAAAATTCAAATGATAAGTGAGAAGCAATCCAAAACGAAAATATATAAATTCAATACGTCACATTTGATTGAATAACAATATTTTAATCTTAATTACGCCATGAAGTGGCAATATATTCCATTCCAGGACACCGTCCTGGTATAATGAATCAAGTCTGAAAGGGGTCGTGAAAGGGCAATTTAACCATCTTTTTAAATATGATATATCTCAGTCATTATCAAAGTTGTATCTTGATGCTATTTCCTATTTGAAGAACAATCAAAATTTAATAAGGCCTGAACTCGATAAAGAATTGTATGCGTATATTGGCGCTGTGATTAAATTATCAAAATCGATTCCGGTTATCCTTAATGGTGTCGAAAATCATATTCATGTGCTCTGCATAATGTCAAAAAATATTTCGTTGTCAGATTTAATGGAAGATATAAAGTGGAATAGCAGCAGATGGATTAAAACAAAGGGTGACCATTCTGAATATTTTTCATGGCAGAGTGGAATTGGAGGTTTCTCAGTTGCCCCTCTGAAGTTGAAGGGGTTAAAAAATACATTGAAAATCAGAAAGATCATCATCGAAAACATACCTTTCACGATGAATATTTAGAATTTCTGAAAGACTATGACGTGGATTACGATAACGCATTTTTATGGACCTGATATTTATGCTGCCTTTTCAGGGCGCTGTTTACTGACTATTTCCTATGAGCCTTCAGGGCGTGGCCCAGGGTTAGGATATTCAGGACTTTAAGCCCGACAAAATAAAACCAGCAATGATATAAGCTATGTATACCACTGATAAATTGATATTTAGAATTGCTTTTCTACTTTTGATCTTCATTTCAGCTTCACCTAATGCAGCTGCCCAGGAGACCGATTATTATGGTTTTAAATGCCTGGATTTTAAATTCGAGGGGCACGATGCCAAAATCGTTTTTCCGGGTAAAGCAGAACCAGGGCACCACTGGATCTGGAGAGCCCGTTTCTGGGGTCATGAGCCACAGACAGAGATCGCATTATTGAAAAAGGGGTTTCATGTAGTTTATGTCGATGCTGCTGAATATTGCGGTAATCAGGATGCTGTAAATTTATGGAACCATTTTTATGATTATTTAATCTCACAATACCAGTTGAATTCCAAAGCGGTGCTCGAAGGTTTCAGTCGCGGAGGTCTTTATGTTTATAATTGGGGTTCACAGAATGTTACCAAAGTGGCCTGTATTTATGCTGATGCACCGGTGTGCGATCTGCGCAGCTGGCCGGGTGGAAAAGGAAATGGGGCGGGTTCGCCGGATGACTGGAAAGCTCATCTGAAAGCTTACAACCTCAACGAGCAGAATATAAATGAATTTAAAATGATGCCCATTTACGACGCCGTGAAGTTGGCCGAAGCCCGGATTCCGGTGATTCATGTCTGCGGTGCAACGGATGAGGTGGTTCCGATCGATGAAAACACCTATGTACTTGAAAAAAATTATAAGAAAGCTGGTGGTGAAATTAAAATTATTGTCAAGGAAGGAGGAGGCCATCATCCGCACAGCCTGAAGGACCCCTCTCCTATCGTCCACTTCATTCTTTCGCATACTGCGCCAGAACTTCTTGATCCTCCAACGTCTCCAGAATCAAAAATGGCCATCAATTACCGGGGCAATATCGACCATTGCCGTATTAAATTCGGGAATGAGAAAAAAGGGAGAGTCGCTTTTCTGGGCGGATCAATAACCTTTAATCCTGGCTGGCGCGATATGGTTTGTGACTATCTGAAGCAGCGGTTTCCCGGTACTGAATTTGAATTTATAAATGCCGGAATCCCATCAACAGGCTCAACACCGGGAGCTATGAGACTTGTCCGTGATGTTTTATCGAAAGGACCTATCGATTTATTATTTGAAGAAGCTGCCGTAAATGATGCCACTAACGGGATTACGCCCCAAATGCAGGTCAGGGGAATGGAGGGAATCGTTTCCCATGCGTTAAAATCAAATCCGGATATGGATATTGTGATGCTTCACTTTGTGGATCAGGAGAAGATGGCCGATTATAACCGGGGAAAAACACCGGAAGTTATTGTGCAGCACGAGAAAGTCGCTGAATATTATGCAATTCCCTCGATCAATTTTGCGAAAGAGGTAAACGACCGGATTCTCAATGGGGAGTTTAGCTGGCGTGATGATTTCAAAGACCTGCACCCTTCCCCGTTTGGTCAGAAAATCTATTTTCAGACGATCAGACATTTTTTTGAAACTTCGTGGAAAAATTTCGATTCCAGGGAACAAAAGCCAAGAATTTTACCGGCAAAAACCTTAGACTCAAAATCATATATCAAGGGACATTTCGAACCGATTGAAAAGGCAAGGCTCAAATCCGGCTGGAAACTGATTCAGAACTGGAAACCCGAAGACAAGGCATCCACGCGTGAGGGATTTGTCAATGTACCTGTTCTTGAGGCCCTACAACCAGGAGCAAAGTTGAAACTGAAATTTTCAGGCACTGCGATCGGGCTTTTCATTACCTCAGGACCTGATTCCGGGATGCTTGAATACAGTATCGACGGAGCAGAATTCAAAACTGCCGATCAATTTACCCAATGGAGTCAGCAATTACATCTTCCGTGGCTCCTGATGCTGGAGGATAATCTTCAGGAAGGGAGACACCTTCTGGAATTGAGGATATCAGCTTCAAAGAATGAAAAAAGCAACGGATTTGCGTGTCGCATTCATCAGTTTGCAGTAAATAATTAATCTGAGGGCTAACTTTGGTTTGTAATTGTAAAGCATGGGTGATTTAACCAATAATCTTATCTTTGCAACGCTATAAAGGATCGAGGATTAATTTATTAAAAAGGAAATATGAAGATTGCGCTGATCGGTTACGGGAAAATGGGAAAAGAGATCGAGCAGATTGCCATAAGTCGCGGACACACCATCGTTTTAAAAATTGATATACAGAATCAGGCTGATTTGACGGCTGAAAATCTTTCTCAGACCGATGTTGCCATAGAGTTCACAGGACCGGAAACTGCAATTGGCAACTATTTAAAATGTTTTGAAGCCGGAGTACCGGTTGTCAGTGGCACTACAGGATGGCTGGAGCAGCGCACAGCCGTTGAGAAAGCCTGTTCGGATAAACAAGGTTGTTTCTTCTACGCCTCCAACTTTAGCCTGGGCGTCAACATCTTCTTTACACTGAACAAATTCCTTGCAAAAATCATGAAGGAATTCCCGCAGTATAATGTCTCAATGACCGAAGTTCACCATACCCAAAAGCTGGACGCACCCAGCGGAACAGCCATCACCCTCGCTGATGATATCCTTAAGTTGAACCAGACTAAAACACGCTGGACAATAAGCGAGCCAGAATCAATTAATGAATTATATATCAAACCTATACGTGAAGGCCAAGTTCCCGGTATTCACACTGTTAAATACGACTCAGAGGTTGATTATATTGAGATTACTCATAGTGCTTACAGCAGAAAGGGATTTGCTTTTGGAGCCGTACTGGCTGCCGAATACAGCAAAGGACGTGTTGGTGTGTTATCTATGACGGATCTCCTGAATTTTTAATAAAACAAAATTAAATAACAATGAATAATTTATTGGAAAACAAATGGTTTAAGTTTGGCCTGGTTGGCGGTCTTTACCTGCTATGGGTTATTTGGTTAAGTAATTTCTGGTGGCTGATTGGCCTTGTAATCATCTTTGATACCTATATTTCCCAAAAGGTTCATTGGGCATTCTGGAAAAAGAAAAACCCGCCGAACGGAAAGCAAACCAAGGTTGTGGAGTGGGTCGATGCCATTATTTTCGCAGTCATTGCGGCGACCTTTATCCGGCTCTTCTTTATCGAGGCATATACCATTCCAACATCATCGATGGAAAAATCGATGATGGTAGGCGATTACCTGTTTGTGAGCAAAACAGCATACGGACCTAAAATGCCCAATACGCCAATTTCTTTCCCTTTTGTGCATCATACCATGCCGCTTTCAAACACCGTTCAATCCTTCTCTACCCTGATCCACTATCCTTACCGGAGAATAGCCGGTACCGGGAAAGTTAAAAACGACGATGTTGTAGTTTTCAACTTTCCGGAAGGTGACACCGTTGCAATAAGTATGCAGGAGCGAAGTTACTACGAGATGGTACGTTCCTATGGCAGGGACCGGGTTTGGGGTGATAAAAGTACTTTTGGAGATATTATTTACCGTCCGGTAGATAAGCGGGAAAACTACATCAAACGTTGTATTGCCATCCCTGGTGATTCCCTTAAACTTGTAAAAGGGCAGGTCTATGTCAACGGAAAAGCTCAAAAGGAAATTCCCGGCATCCAGTATAAATACCTGATTACCACAAATGGAACAGCCATTAATGATAATATTCTCGAGAAACTGGACATCACCCGCTCAGAAATTGAAGGGTCTGACTCCCGTTATATTCTTTCCCTTACTACTGAACAGGCAAAGAAGCTGGATGGCATGAAATTTATTCAATCCAAGGAAAGAGTGACCTGGCCAGCTGAAAACAGTGATCCTGCGATCTTTCCAAGTGACCCGAAGTTCACCTGGAACCTTGATAATTTTGGCCCCATCTGGATCCCCAAAAAAGGGGTGACGATTAATCTCACGACAGCCAATCTTCCCTTATATAAAAGAATCATAGCTGTTTACGAAGAGAATGACCTAAAAGTTAAAGACAATATTATTTATATTAATGGGACCCCGGCTTCAACCTATAAGTTTAAAATGGACTATTACTGGATGATGGGAGATAACCGCTACAATTCGGCTGACTCAAGGTACTGGGGTTTTGTACCCGAAGATCATGTGGTCGGTAAGGCATCCTTCGTTTGGCTTTCTCTGGACAAGAACAAAAGTTTCTTATCAAAGATCCGTTGGGAAAGGTTTTTTATGAGTGTAAAATAGGGACATTCAGCCTATTTAATCCAGAAGACACGAGAAAAGCAACAAAACGGATAACCCGTATTCTTGCTGATCCATCGTTCTTTCGGAATTATAGGTTTCAAAATGTGCCAATCTGATTGAGTTTAAAAACAATTGCCTCATGAGTATTTTTAGCAGGTTAATTGCCATTTCCATATCAGCAACAATACTTTTATCATGCAGTGCTTCCGGATATATTGCAGATCCTCAAAGCATTAAAAGACAAGAGCAAATGCGGAATTATCGTACCGGTGTCAACATTGCTGATATTGGAATGATCGTTGCGGCTTCTGTGGGTGCCTTATATACCGGGATGAATGTTTATGCGAATCCTCAAACCCAATCGTTCCGGAAAATGAGATTGCTCAATGATTCTCAGGATACCCTTTTTGTAAATATGGTCACCGATTTCCACTGGCGGGATTCGACGTTTTGTGACATCCGGGATATCGTGTTGCCACCTTTGCAAAAGGCTCAGGTTATTGTTCCTTTAGGAGCCATTTACAATATATTTTTCAGGAATCAATTTAATGCCCCTGATGATGAAAAAGTGGAGATAAACACCGCTGTAATCAGCAAAGTTAGGCTTAAGCCTGAAAAAGTCAGATCCGGAGGTCCGGTAAAAAACTAAAAATCAGAAAATGCAACGAGGATTACTGACAGGAATTACATTTGGGGTGGCCATGGTCATTTTCGCTTTGCAAAATTCGGTTAAAGTTCCTTTAAAATTCCTTTGGATGAAATTCGCCGAGGTACCGCTGGCACTGATTCCGGTCATCGCACTCATTATCGGAGTACTCGTAACCGCACTGTTTGCATATATTGATAATCAAAGATTGAAAAACAGAATTAAAAAACTTCAGGCCAGATTAAAGGAGTATGGTAATCCCGAAAATGAAGATGAAACCTTTCATAAACAGGATGGATTAAATACTGAAAATGAAGCGAATGTTGAGGGCGAACCTGGCCACAAATTTTTCGACTATTAATGGACAATCAGGGAACCGGCGTATTGCTATGCAGCGCCTACTTTGCACCCGTTCAATATTATACGAAACTCATCAGCTATTCTCATGTCACCATTGAATTTTGTGAGAGTTATCTGAAGCAAACTTACCGTAACAGGACCGTAATTCTTGCCGCAAACGGTCCGTTACAGCTGACAATTCCGATAGTTGACGGACCCAGGGCAAAAGGTCCCATCCGGGATCAGTTGCTCTCCTATGATTATCCGTGGCAGCAAATGCACTGGCGCGGGATTAGTTCGGCGTACAATAATTCACCGTTTTTCGAATATTATGCCGATGATTTCGCCCCTTTTTTCCAAAAAAAGCAATGGAAATATTTAATTGATTTCAATGACGAAATACAACAGGCCGTTTTGAGGTCAATTGATTTTGATGTCCCTGTCCAACATACGGAAGATTATATTCCTGCAGGAAAAGTTCCCCTAACCATGGATGATTTCAGGTACGCCATCCATCCAAAATCTCATAAGCAACTCGAAGACAGCAACTTCTCTCCAACTCCATACGTCCAGGTCTTTCATGAAAAATGGGGATTTGTACCCAACTTAAGTATTCTCGATCTGCTTTTCAATGAAGGGCCCGAAACAATCGGTGTGCTGAGATCGTGTGTACGATAGACATAAAAGTGATTAAATCTTCCCAAGCCTTTTAAGTTCCCAGAAACATCTGGCGGTTGCAGAGATGTCGACCGCAGCGTTATGTGCCTCTTCAAATCCGGTTTGGAACAGTTTATAGTGCAATTCTGACAGTTTCGGCCATTTATATCCGTATGGTCCCTGAATTGCACAAAAGTTTGTGGAACTTTCCATTGTACAGATCCTCTTTTTGGATGGGATTGGATTTGAAAAACCCATTCTTAAGAATTCAGCCCCGACAATCATCCCATCAAAACTGATGTTGTGAGCAACCAGGGTTTCGGAACTACCAATCAGTGAATGAAAGGAATCCAGGACATCTCTCAATGAAATACCTTCGCTGACCGCGCGGTCATGCGTAATACCATGAATCCGCGAAACATCCGCAGGAATTCTAAAGCCTTCCGGTTTGATGATAAAATCACCTGCAGATAATTGAGTGCCATTTTTATCAAAGAGCAAAAAAGCCAACTGCACCAACCTGGGCCAGTTATTTAAATCGGTTACAGGAGCTTTCCAATTATTGGGTAATCCGGTCGTTTCAGTGTCAAAGAATAAATACATGATTATTGCTTTTCTTTCACAAACTTTTGGATAATTTCACTATGATCAAATGCCATTTCAGGTAAAGAATCCAATGGGAACCATTCTGCAATAGCTGCATCGTCTCCCCCTGTAACCCGAACAATACCCTGGACTTTTCCATAAAAAACAGTGGTAACGGTGCGGTGTCTGGGATCACGTCCAATGGCATCGAAGGTAAAGAACTGCTTAAGTGCGACATTTTTCAACCCGGTTTCTTCAAATAGTTCCCGACTACATGCCTGCAAAAGTGGCTCTTCCATCCCCACAAAACCACCCGGCAAAGCCCAAAATCCCTGAAATGGATCGAATTTGCGCTGAATCAACAAAATCATTTCCCGGTTCTCTTTTTCTGATAAAACAATAGCATCCACAGTCATCGCTAACCGGGGATATTTATACGAATATTTCAATTCCATTTCACGTGCTATATTTTCCTTTTTCTCTTTTTCACCATTCCGCCATACAATATAAACCACAATAATAATTGCTGCTATATAACCTATAATTTCGAGATGTCCCATGTTTTCACAATTTTAAAAAGTTAAATGAGAAATCACCAATTCTGAATAATTCGTCGCATCAGTCTCATTTGGTGTGTATACCGCTTGGTTTCTATATTATAAATCCCTGAATGATCCACATTATCAATCCGCACCTTACCTGAAGCGTGAATTATTTTATTTTTTTCCCAGATAATCCCTACATGTACAATGGCCCCCTCTTTATTATCGAAGAAAGCCAGATCACCAGGTAACGCCTCCTCAACAAAACTCAGGTTATCACCTAAAAGTGACTGTTGAACGGCATCGCGGGGTATTGAAAGTCCGGCCATCTTATACAAGACCTGTGCAAAACCGGAGCAATCGATCCCAAAAGGGGACCTTCCACCCCAAAGATAAGGAGAATTGAAGTATTTAAGCGCATTATCAATAATTATTTCACGAACTCCGCGACCGTCAGGGGGGAGACCATTGCCAAGAATATTGTAAGCTACCTCTCCTATTTGAAATGTCCTGCTGTCCGCATTGTAATGAGGCAATGAACTGCCGGCCACGATTAAAAAGTTCGTATAATCACCTACCTGCTGAACAATATTGAATACATCAGTTGTCACTATCCGGGGTATTTCCGACAATTCAATAAAAGATTGTTCATCAACTTCGTTGATCATGATGTGGTCTATCCATCCCTCATAACCATCAAAAGCCAGCTTTACATGGCACCATCCGGCCTGTTCATCCAGAACGATATAGTGCTCACCAAAAAGTATTTGAGTACACATTTCCCCCTTTTCACGTGGTTCGGAACGGACAGGAACAATACTTAGGTTAGAAATTCCGTATCTCATTAAAAATTTATTACTTTTGATTATTCCCAAATATACAAATTAATTGGTTGCTGCTCCAGGCAAGCGAAAAGAGAAAAGTATGAATCAAGAAAGGAAAAAATGGTTTGAGTCGGAAAGCTGGCACACAATTTATATAACCTCGATCTTTATCATTACCGCACTTGTCCTCTATTTTGCGTTACCTCAGGAGGGAAGATTCCGCTATGAATTTCAGAAAGGGAGACCGTGGATGCATTCAACCCTGATCGCTCCATTCGATTTTGCCATCATGAAGTCCGATCAGACGATCAGTGAAGAACGAGATTCCCTGTTAAAATCGCTGACTCCTTATTTTCAGCATCATGACTCAGTCGGGAAACAGCAGATTAAAGCATTATCCTCAAAAATCGATGAGATTACCCTTAAAGAAAATACCGAGATTCTCTATTCCCGTGTGGTCAAGAGTAAAGTACTGACAATCTTTGAGAAAATCTATCAGAAAGGGATTCTTGAGCAGGGGATCACCAATTCCGAATCCCAGGCAGGGATAAACGAATTGCTAGTTGTGAGGAACAACTTAGCTGAGAAAGTTTCAATCGGACAGCTATACACCTTAAAAACAGCTTATTCCGAAGCAAATTCAGCGCTAGACCTTCTGAAAAACAGTGATCCGGATTTAAAGCAAATTATTGAAAAATTCCACGTTGAAGATTATCTTGCAGTTAATCTCATCTTCGATCCGGTTAAGACTGAAACGGAGAAACAAAAAATTCTTGAGAATCTCAGCACGACCAATGGCGTGGTACAGGAAGGCGAACGGATTGTCTCACAAGGAGATGTAGTCTCTCCTCATACCTATCTGATACTCGAGTCCCTGAAATCCGCTTCTGAGAAAAGTCGTGGTGATCTGACCAAATCCTACCTGATTGTCATTGGGAAAGCGGTATTCATCAGCATGTTGATGCTTACTTTATTTTTATTTATTTATAATATTCGCCGCAAATTATTACGTTCAAAACGGGATATCACCTTTACCTTATTCATGATGATCCTGATGATCTATTTTTGCAGGGTCATTATTTCCTCAAGCACCATTCCGGTTTACATCGTTCCATTCACCGCCCTTGCCCTGATCATCCGAACGTTTCTGGATGCCAGGCTCGCCATCTTTGTAAACACCATAGCCGCATTGATTGTCGGCTTTATGGTTCCAAACGGATATGAATTTGTGCTTCTCTCCATTCCAGCCGGGAGCATTGCAGTGATCAGTCAGAACAATCTCCAAAGGCGCGATCAGCTCATTCTGACTTCAATCATTATCTTTTTTGTATATGCGATTACCTACATCGGAATCTCACTGATTCAGGAGGCCAGCTTGTCTGGAATAGACTGGGAGATGATGAAATGGTTTCTCATCAATGCCGCGCTCACCTTAATAACCTATCTGCTCGTTTTTGTTATTGAAAAGTCTTTTGGATTTATTTCGGATGTTACCTTGATTGAATTATCATACTCCAGTCAAAAATTGCTGCGAAAACTTGCGGAGGAGGCACCAGGAACTTTCCAGCACTCGATGCAGGTAGCAAACCTGGCTGAGGAGGCGATCCTTCAACTCGGAGGCAATCCACTGCTGGTCAGGGCCGGAGCACTGTACCATGACATCGGAAAACTGGCAAATCCTCAATATTTCACTGAAAATCAGACATTCGGTATAAATCCACATGATCAGCGATCGGTAGAAGAGAGTACTCAAATAATTATGAACCATGTCAATAACGGAGTTGAGCTCGCGAGAAAACATAAAATCCCGGAACAAATCATTGACTTTATCCGAACTCATCACGGGACAACAATAACCGGCTATTTTTATGTTGAACTAAAAAACAAGCCGGATCAGGAAATCGATAAAGAACCGTTCACTTACCCGGGACCGGTTCCTTCGACCCGTGAAACTGCTGTTGTAATGTTGGCTGACAGTATCGAGGCCGCCTCAAGAAGTTTGGATAAAAAGGATGCCGTAAGCCTGAAAGAACTCATCGAATCGATTTTTAACAAAAAAATTAGGGCCGGACAACTGGACTATGCGCCGCTTACTTTCAGAGATATTACCCTTCTGCAGCAGATCTTTCTCGAGAAACTGTTAAATATCTATCATGTCAGGATTACCTATCCGCTGAAATAAACCTGAGTTCAGAAAGGAATTCGATCCGAATCATCGAAACATGGATGGTCTGTTCTTAAATTTCAATTCACCATCCAATTTATAATTATTCTAATTCCAGGAAATTCGTTCAAATTCAATCAGTTTTACTATTTTTCGCCCTTAAATTTTACAATCCTGAAATAGTATGAAAATCATCAAACAAGGTCTAATTCTCTCGCTCATCTTAGGATTCTCCATCGTCGCTTCATTCGGTGGAAATAAAGATCAGGAAGGATACAAATTCGAGTTAATCAAAGAGATTCCTCACACTTCGGTAAAAAATCAGTATCATTCAGGAACCTGCTGGTCTTTCGCCGGGATGTCGTTTTTTGAAGCAGAGATGCTGCGGATGGGAAAACCTGAGGTTGATTTGTCTGAAATGTTCGAGGTGAGCCAGTGTTATCGCGACAAAGCTCAAAAATATGTCAGGATGCAGGGTAAAATCGGGTTCAGTGCTGGTGGTGAGCTCTTTGATGATTTGTATGTTGCCAATAAATATGGACTTGTCCCTGAAAGTGCATTCCCGGGAATCAAATACGGGGAAGAGAAACACGTGCATGGCGAGATGGATGAAGTATTGTTGAAAATGGTTGAGGCAGTAGTCGAAAACAGGGATAAAAAGCTCACAAACGTCTGGGATATCGCCGTAGGCAAAACGCTTGACGCATACCTGGGTGAACTTCCTGAGAAATTTGATTATCAAGGTCAGAGCTACACCCCAAAATCATTTGCTTCCGATTATTGCGGGATTAATGCGGACGATTATGTCCAGATTACCTCATTTACTCATCATCCATTCTATCAGCCGTTTAGTCTTGAGGTTTCTGACAACTGGCTATGGAGTCCGTTCTACAACGTTCCGCTTGATGAACTTCAGGAGATCGTTGATCATTCGCTCCAAAACGGGTATTCTGTACTTTGGGCCGCAGATGTGAGTGATAAGGGATTTGCCACTTCAACAAAAGGTATTGCTGTGGTACCCGATAAGACTCTGAAAATTATGAATCAAGCTGAAACTGCCAAATGGGATAGTCTCTCTGAAAAGGAGAAGGATGCAACCTTTTATAAATTCGACAAGCCAGCCAAAGAAAGGGTGATTACCCAGGAGATCAGGCAGATTGCCTTTGACAATCTTGAAACAACGGATGATCATGCCATGCACCTGATCGGCATTGCCAAAGATCAGAACGGTACACTTTACTACAAAGTGAAAAATTCATGGGGCAGTTACAACCAGTTTAAAGGATATTTTTACGCATCACAACCTTACCTGCGCTATAAAACTACCGCAATTATGGTGAATAAGGCAGCCATCCCCGATCAAATCAGGAAAAAACTCAAATTATAGCATTTTTTTAACGAAAATTTTATCTACTTTTGCGGCCAGTTCCGTACGCAATCTCTGACAGCAAACAATTAGACACTGTGAATATTGCGTTCGTTAAAAATATCGTTAAAATCATTTATGATGGATCTGATTAAAATTGCAGAAAATGCGTTTCTGGGTGAACCAAAAGAGCTACCCAGTTTTCATGCAGGCGACACGGTTACAGTCCGTTACAAGATCGTGGAAGGTGCCAAAGAAAGAATTCAGAATTACAAAGGTACTGTGATTCAAATCAAAGGTACCGGTACAACTAAAACATTCACCGTTCGCAAAATGTCCGGGAATATTGGTGTTGAAAGAATTTTCCCTTTCTTTTCCCCGTTTATTGATGGCATCGAAGTAAACCGTATGGGACGTGTACGTCGTGCACGTTTGTATTATCTCCGCGAATTGACAGGCAAGAAAGCCCGTATCAAGGAAAAAAGATTCTAAGAAAAACAACTTTAAAAAAGGTTCCTCAAAAAGGAACCTTTTTTTTTCTACTTTTAGGGAAAATATCGTTTTGTTGTTTATTGGTGTACAAATAAATCGGAATTCCGTTAAGTTACAGTAGATCAGGATGTCGGCATCTTGCCGCTGGCAGGGGGATCTTATCCGGTAATCTGTCATTCGGGCCCTGGATTAATGAAGCCATAATGACTCCGACTGAGGGCTGCCAGCTGCAAGATGCCAAAAGCCAGCAGCTCCGTCAGTCCAATTTCACCAAAAGTCATCAAACTAAAAAAGTTAATGGTCATGGCTCGTTTTGCCCCGGAAAAACTTTTCACCAAACGTTGGTTTATCGATTATGGTTTAATTACGGTTGGTTCCTTTATAATGGCTGCGGGTTTTGTATTTTTTATCACACCGCATAAAATCGTTCCGGGAGGTATCTATGGACTGGGAATCATTGTTCATTACCTGAGTAAAGAGATGGTTTTATGGCCGGATGGATTTCCGATTGGATTATTCAACCTCCTGGTTAACATTCCATTAACCTACTTTGGTATAAAACTTCTCGGCAACAGATTTGGTACAAAAACCATTTACGGATTTATTTCCTCATCTGTTTTTATGGACAGTATCACCTGGATGAGAGCCGTCGGTGATGCTCCTCTGGTGAACGACGTATTGCTTTCCTGCATCTTTGGTGGTGTTTTAACCGGCATTGGACTTGGACTAATCTTTAAAGCCAGGGCCACTTCGGGCGGCAGCGATATAGTTGCCATGGTGATTACCCGATATACCCGGATTCCGATTGGACAAATGTTGATCTGGGTCGATTCTGCTATCGTTTTAGTCGCATTGGCTGCATTTAAAGACTGGCAAATCCCGTTATACAGTATGATCGTGATTTACATCACCGGCCGGGCCATTGACATCATCCTGGAAGGGACAAATTACAATAAAGCGTTGATTATTATCTCTGATAAACATGAAGATATCCGCGACAAAATCATTTATGATCTGGCACGTGGCGGCACTTATCTAAAAGGAATTGGAATGTATACCAATACCGAAAAAAATATTATTTTCACGGTTGTCAGCCGTCGTGAGGTAGCTATTCTTGAAGAACACATCAATAAAATCGATCCTCAGGCGTTTATTACAATCATGGATGCCAGTGAGATCCTTGGCGAGGGATTTCATTCCTTAAAGCACAAAGTTGACGATCATTAATCGGCTGAAAAACTTAAATTCAAATGATAAAAAAGGCATTATGCCTGGTTATACTGAGTTTTTACCTGTTCCCTTCTCCGGGCTTCAGTCAAAAAGTGGGACTTGTGCTGAGTGGAGGTGGTGCTAAGGGACTTGCTCATATTGGCGTTATCAAGGCATTGGAGGAAAATAATATTCCCATCGATTATATAACGGGAACTTCGATGGGTGCAATCATTGGCGGACTTTATGCCGCAGGGTATTCGACGGAGGAAATGGAAATACTCTTTAAATCAGACGATTTCAAACGGTGGTCAACCGGAATTATTCCACCCAAATATAATTATTTCTTCAAACAATTGGATGAAACTCCTTCTTTTATAGATATGGACTTTGCCAAGAAGGAAGAAAAAATGAAGCTTGCGCTTCCCACCAATTTAATCCCATCCGGGCAAATGGATTTCGGCTTTATGGAACTTTTCAGCCCTGCAAATGCCGTTGCTGCTGAAAACTTTGACCATCTCTTTGTTCCTTTCAGGTGCGTAGCCACCGATATCTACCGCGGAGAACCGGTCGTATTCAAATCGGGAGATCTTGGATTAGCCATCAGGGCTTCAATGACCTTTCCGTTCTATTTTAAACCGATTGAAATCGACAGCGTTCTACTTTTCGATGGCGGATTGGTGAATAATTTCCCTATCGACGTAATGGAACAGGATTTCCATCCCGATATAATGATCGGGAGTAATGTTGCCTATAAGGATATTAAGCCAAATAAGGACGATATTAAGCTCCAGCTGGAGAATATGATGGTTCGCAAAACAAATTACTACATACCTGACAGTATGGGTTTTACCATTAAATCACCTGTTGAGCATATAGCCATTTTTGATTTCGAACGACTTGACGAAATTGAAAAAGTTGGATATCTGTCTGCTATGGCACAAATCGATAAAATTAAATCGCGGATCAAAAGAAGATCCGACCTTGAACAGCTAACCGGAAGACGAGAAGAGTACCGAAGCCTGGCTCCATCTTTGAAATTCAATAATATACAGGTTTCCGGGGTGGATGGTTCCCAACGATATTATATCATTCACTCTATCCGGCATAAATCAAAAACATTCGATTTGGAAGAGTTAAGAAGAGAGTACTTTAAGATTCTGGCCGACGATAAAATCCAGTCTCTGCTTCCAACGGCAAATTACAGCAAAGAAACCGGACTCTATGATCTGCAGCTAAAAGCTGAGCAGAAAAAACCCCTGGCAGTGGGTGTTGGAGGATATTTTTCACTTTCTGATGTCAACCAGGGGTATCTCGGTTTGGACTATCGGCTTTTTAATAATCTTCCAATTACTTTTCAGTCAAATATTCAATTCGGCAAATTCTACAGTTCATTTATGGCCGGCTCACGCTTTAATTTTACTACCAAATGGCCTTTCTCACTTGAGCTCTACTTCATCAAGAACAGAACTGATTATTATTCGGGTTCTACCCAACTTCTCTTCGAAGACCAGGTTTCGCACTATTTTATCCGAAACGATGACAATATTCAACTGAATATCTGTTTTCCGGCTAAAACCTCCTCCAAATGGGAAGCCGGAATCGACTTCCTAAACCAGGCGGACAGTTATTATCAGATCGTTGATTTCACAAAAAATGACACCCCCGATATTACAACATATACGGCAGGAAATTTACATCTCCGTTTTGAAACCAAATCCTTTAACAAGAAGCAATATCCCACTGAAGGTAAAATGTTCAATATCGAAACAAGCTATATTTTCGGAACTGAAAAAGAAGATCCCGGATCAACCAGCCCGCAAAATATTCTATATCACAAAACCCACGATTATCTTCAGTTAAAAATTGATTTTGAAAAATATTTTAAGACTTCCAAATGGTTAACAGTTGGATTATCTGCCAATTCCTATTTTTCAAATAAAGAATTATTTAATAATTATACCTCTACCCTACTTGCCTCACAAAGCTTTTCTCCTACTGTAAACAGTACCATCAGGGATCTGCCCTATCTAAGGTCAAATAATTTTCTGGCCGGTGGGCTTAAGGCAATTATTCCAATTACACCGGCAACCCATTTACGCTTTGAGGGATATTATTTTCAACCAGTTAAGGAGTTAATGAGTGGCGATGGAAATGTTCCCTATTACAACAATAAACTTTTTTCATCCAATGCTCTTGTTGGAAGCGGAGGGTTTGTGATTCACACCCCTTTTGGTCCGGCAAGTTTGCTTCTCAATTATTACAGCGCCAGTAATCCGAAGTTATACCTCCAGGTAAGTTTTGGATATCTGCTCTATAACAGGGGGAATAGGTAACAATTTAATGATCGTATAATCAGCTATGTATAATGACAAGTCTTTTAGAATTAAGTAAAAAGTTTTCCATTCCAGGGGTAGTAGGTTTTGAAAAACTTACTAACAATATCATTGACCTGACCGTCTCCAACCAATATGCGGATGCCAGAATTTGTTTGTACGGTGGCCAGATTACCCGTTTTAAACCTAAAAATGAACCTGATATCCTTTGGATGAGTCCCAAAAGCAAATATGAAGTCGGGAAAGCAATTCGAGGGGGAATCCCTGTCTGTTTTCCCTGGTTTGGTCCGCATAAATCGGAACCTGAGAAACCACAGCACGGTTTTGGGAGGCTTATGTTCTGGGATCTTACTGAAACTTCAATTTTATCGAACGGAGAAACTCTGGTCCGGTTAGAGCTTCGTTCCTCAGAAGCAACAATATCCTACTGGCCTTACGACTTTATTGCCGGGATTAATGTAATTATCGGAAAAACGCTTCATGCAACGCTAAAAGTTACCAATACCTCTTCGACTCATTTTGAATATACCTGCGCTCTCCATTCCTATTACAACATATCAGATATCGAGGCGATTACGATTGATGGATTGGGCGGAACAGGCTATTATAAACATGGTGAGCCGGGTGATTTCAAACAAGACTCATCATTTCTGGAAATTCATCAGTCGGTCGATCGCCATTATCATGATACTGAAGCGGCCTGTACAATTTCAGATTCCCCCTTCTGTAGAAAAATCGTTGTGGACAAATCAGGAAGTAAGGTTACCACAGTCTGGAATCCATGGGCGGACGGATCTGTCAAAATGAGTGATATGCCTGATGATGCCTATAAAACTTTCGTTTGTGTAGAAGCCGTAAATTCATTTGAGGATGCGATTAACCTGAAACCAGGTGAATCACACGAAACCTCAGTAATTATAGGAATGGAAAAGTAATTTAAAAACCAAAGTGAAAAATGCAAAATGCAAAGTTCATTCTTTGAGTTTGCACTTTTCATTTTGAATTTATCATTTTGAATTTTTATTGAACGGCCGGAACCACCCAGGGAACCAATTTTGAAGGGTAATAATTTATCTGCATGGTCTTTAACCGTTCACCCTGCAGGGAGAGCCTTATTTTGTATTCACTCCAGTTCCCCGACGATGGGGAACGCCATCCAAGATCAGCCAATCCTAAAAGCCGGGGAAATACCATGTATTCCAACTCTTTCATATTGGCAATGGTTTCTGTCCACAACGGGGCTTCAATCCCCAGAATATCTGCTTTACCCACACCGGGAACGAGCGTTGCAGGATTCCAGTTGTAACACTGATCGGTTTCAACATAACCCGCCCAATGTAATCCCAGGGTGGTGGTTGAATCATACTTCATATCCAGATAGGAATTCGCAGCAGGAGACATAATGACTTTAGCCCCCTGTTTGACCCCTTTTACCGCATTTTCAGCTTTAGCCCAATATTGAACAGAGGTGTTGGGTTTTAACGTTGAAAGGGCAATTTCGTCCCATCCAATCACCTTTTTACCGAGTTTACTTACGATTTCCTGGACCCGGTTTACAAATGGAATATAATCTTCGAGTTTGGTTACATGTGATTCATCACCGCCAATATGGAGATACGGACCAGGTGTGATAGCCGCGATCTCTCCCAGCACATCGGCAATAAACTGATAGGTTATCTCTTTGCCGGTACACATTGAACTGAAACCAACATCAGTTCCGCTATAAAGGTCAGTTGCCTTATTGTTGCAATTCAGTTCAGGATAGGAAGCCATCGCAGCGTTGATATGGCCTGGCATATCAATTTCGGGTATAATGGTGATATACCGTTCTGCTGCGTATTTTACGATTTCTGTGTATTGCTCCTGAGTATAAAAACCACCCTTTTCACCGCCAACCTGTGAACTGCCACCTATTTTGGTGAGGTTTGGCCATTTTTTAATCTCGATTCTCCATCCCTGGTCATCCGAAAGATGGAGGTGCATCACATTCATCTTATAGAGTGCAATCAGATCAATGTACCGTTTCACATCACTCACCTGGAAAAAATGGCGGGCCACATCAAGCATCACGCCACGATAGGAATATTCGGGGAAATCACGAATCACACCGTCAGGAATCTGCCAGGGTCCTGATTGCAATGTGGAACTCTCAATCTCCGGCGGGAACAGCTGTCTGATTGTCTGGATCCCGTTGAAAAGTCCCGCCGGTTTATTGGCTGCCAGATTTATCTGACCATACTTAATAGTCAGTGTATACCCTTCATCCCCCAGCTGCGAATCGTACTTTGCCAGAGTCAGATAGATATTGCCGCCACTCTTCTTACCCGTAAAGTGTTTAACCGCCATCGGAAACCCGGTAGCCGGGGAGAGTCTGTCAGCAAGGTACTTACCTACATTCAAAATCCCATCCGAATGTCCCTCAAAAAATATGCTGCTGCTATTTGTTAAAGTGAAGGTCCCTGCTGAGGGTGTCAGTGAAACAGGCTTGGGGATGATGCTTATGGTTGTAAGATCAGCGGGTGGCAATGCTTTTGCAAATAGTTGAAGAAAGAGAATTCCTGTTAAAAGGACCAGTTTAAAACGGCAATTTTGTGGAATGGACTGCATAATTCAATGATTTTGTGGAATAATAACGAGGGACAAAAGTATCTAATTAACCTGTGATTTGCTCCGAAAAGACGAGATATTTAAGCACATATTTCAGTTCGGAATAAGTGATATTCTCATCAAGTGCCACCTTTGCAGCACCAAGACTTAATAATCTGTTTTCAACAAACCACCGCGAAATTTCAGCAACTTTCTCAGGCGTCACCAGTTCTTCAACACTAAGCTCACCTAATCCGACATAATGAGCCAGGTGTCCCTCGATGGTTGTAACGGCCATGTTCCGTTCGGCAGCTATTTCCCTGACTGATTTGCCACTCCTGAACAATTCGAAAGAGAGGAGCTTTGAATCGGTTTTTGGGGTTTTGGGTTCTTCCTCCGGCTCATTTTCAAGCGGGATATCCGGCTCGCCCAAATTATTTTCAATCCGGTAGTGAATAATCAGCGGTAGAATTTCCTTTCCAAATTGCGTCACTTTTTTTGCACCGAACCCTTTTACTCTTTTTAGTTCTGCAATGGAAGAGGGCAGATGAGTAATCAGTTCGAGAAGTGTTTTCTGGGGCAATATCAGGTATGCGTCGAGATTTAAGTCATCCGCCTTTTGATTCCGCCACGATTTAAGGGTAGCGTACAAACCGGGATTTGGCATTAAACCTTCGGAAGCAAGAGTGGAAGATTTATATTGATGCACTTTTTCAGCTGGTTCGATCGCCGATTTAGCCCGGATCTCCATATAAAGCTTCACACTGAATCCATTTTTGCAGCCATTCAAACAGGCGAGTTTCAGGTGGCTGTCTTCACTGAGTTTATGGATCGCATCATTGACCGACTTCTTAACTGCCTTGTTATCTATTTCAATGTCAACAACTTTTAATTTACAAACAACAATTTGATCCAGCTTGTCAGCAAAATACTGACAGGCTTTTCCCACTCTTTCCTGTAAGTTTGTATTTGTTTCAACATCCCGGTTTTCGGCCAACAAATGATGCAGCTGAGCTTTGAATTTCTCAGAAACTCCATAAAGGTCATTTTTCACTGCCAGGTTCATCTGTTCCAGGTTTTCTTTCAGAATATTATGGATGCTTTCCCGATGCTCTGTCATTAATCTCGTGCAATACCCTGTCCTCATTAAAAGCGGCTGAAAATCAAAGAGTTCAAACAGTAATTGCTGTTGAAATGCGAGCTTTGATTCGGTCAGAAGCTCATCTCCCGGCTGGTTTTTTTGAATTTCCAGATTAAAACTGGATATCCGGAAATCAGTTCTGAGGCACTGACTGGAAATCGGTGTACTTAGCACCATTCCTTCGAGTGTTTTGCAACGACTCAGTGCCACGTATACCTGACCATGGGCAAATGCCGCTTTGGCGTCAATAATCGCCTTTTCGAAAGTCAGCCCCTGGCTCTTATGAATAGTGATCGCCCACGCCAGTTTTAAAGGAATCTGACGAAAAGTACCCAGGATAGTCTCCTTAATCTCCCTGGTTTCATCATCAATCGCATATTTGTTATTCTGCCACTCAACCTTCTCAACAGCAATATCCTCTGATTCTCCCGGGCAACGGACCTGAACCGAATCTTCATCCATTGAAACGATCCGGCCAATCTTTCCGTTATAAAAAAGCTTCTCACGTGATATATCATTCTTAACAAACATCACCTGAGCTCCAACCTTAAGACTCAATTCAAAGTCGGTTGGATATGAATATTCGGGGAATTCACCTTCAACGGTTGCAGTAAATTTTGAGGCTTTGCCCCTTAATTTTGCAAGCTTTGTCTCATTGAGATCGTGTGCCTGATAATTATGGGTGGTCAGGGTAATGTATCCATCACCCTCCCTCCCGGTAAAACCAGGAATATACCGTTTATTCAGATCATCCAGGGTTTGCTGATCGGCATTGTTATCCCTGATCCTGTTCAGCAGTTTGATAAAGGTTTCGTCACGTTGACGGAAAATATGGGTCAGTTCAAGACTGATATAGTCTGTACTTTTTAACGCCTTACTGCTAAAGAAATAAATGGTTTCATAGTGTGGCCTGAGCAGATTCCACTCCTCTTCCTTGGCTACCGGAGCCAATTGCTGCAGATCGCCAATCATCAGCAGTTGAACACCACCAAAAGGCTGGTTACGGTCTTTATACCGCCTCAAAACGCTGTCAATACCGTCAAGCAGATCAGCCCTAACCATGCTAATTTCGTCAATCACCAATAAATCAAGGCTTTTAAGTATCGCTATTTTTTCCCGGTTAAATTTTTGAAATCCTTCGGTGGAGGTGGCATTTTGATCACCAGCCGGAAGAAAAGGACCGAATGGCAACTGGAAAAAAGAGTGAATAGTGACCCCGCCAGCATTTATCGCTGCGACACCGGTAGGGGCAACAACAACCATCCGTTTGGGGGAATTGAGTTTAAGCTGGTGAAGGAAAGTGGTTTTACCGGTTCCTGCCTTCCCGGTAAGAAAGATGTGTTTACCGGTGTATTTTACAAAATCAAATGCCAGCTGGAGCTGATCGTTACTGATAAATTCTGTCTTCACTACACCCTGATATTTTGGATAAAGTTACAAATTTCAGAGGAATAAAGTGGGTAGCTCCATTTAATGGCATAAAAAAACCTGCCGGGATCCAAACTCCCGGCAGGTTATGAATTTCACTGAAATTATCTTTTACTTAAAACTTCAGATTCATATTTCTGAATTTCAGCCACATAATCAATGCCGGCAGGGACATTGTATTCCAGGCAATATTTATCGTAAACAGCACCAAAAAGGAGGGTTTTCATCCCTTCAAGGTAAGCCAGTCTTTCGAAGTTATTCCCCTTCTCCTCATAATCTTTAATCTTATCGGTGGGTTCCAGCAACGCAAAAAGAAATGCCTGCTGCGCTGCACGGGTGCCAACTACATAAGCCCCTATGCGGTTAATACTTCCATCAAAAAAATCAAGACCAACATTTACCCGGTCCAGCGCCTTGTTGCGTATAACCTCCTGTGCAATCAGGCAGATGTCTTCATTAAAAGTCACCACATGGTCACTGTCCCACCTCACACCTCTGGAAACATGCAACATAAGTTCATCTACAAAGAGCAGACATGAAGAGATCTTATCGCCGACCGTTTCAGTGGGGTGAAAATGTCCCATATCGAGACATAAAAGTTTATGGTTCTTAATGGCATATCCCATGTAGAATTCATGTGAACCAACAACCATTGCCTCAGAGCCAATCCCGAACAATTTACACTCGACTGAATCCTTAAGATATTCCTTCGGATATTCCACCGAGAAGATCTCATCAAGCGACTTTTTCAGAATGGCGCGGTGACCGCCGCGATCTACAGGCATATCCTTGGAACCATCTGGAATCCAGTGGTTCAGTACGCATGGGGTACCCAACTGTTTTCCCATTTCGGCACCAATGAACCTGCACCTTTTCACATGTTCGATCCAGAATCTGCGGATCGATTCATCTTTGCTCGATAACGTAAATCCGTCATCTGCTTTTGGATGCGAGAAACAGGTGGCATTAAAGTCCAGACCAATTTCATGTTTTTTTGCCCAATCTATCCAGCCCTGAAAATGTTTAACCTCAATCTGGTCACGGTCCACAAATTCCCCGCCAAAATCACCATAAATGGCATGAAGATTTAAGCGCTGCTTCCCGGGCAATAATGCCATTGTCTTCTCCAGGTCGAGTTTCATTTCATCAATCGACCGGGCCTTACCCGGATAATTGCCAGTAACCTGAATTCCTCCGCCCCCAAGGGTCGAATCAGGTTTTTCAAACCCACCCACATCATCTGATTGCCAGCAATGGAGACTGATTTTTACACTTTTCATTTTGGCAATAGCCTCGTCGGTATCGACACCCAGTCTGGCATACTGTTCTTTTGCAAGGGCATATGCCCGCTCTACAAATTCTTTGTTCATTTTATTATGTTTTTTTCAAAATTATCGAATTTCAAATTTTCAAATCCTCTATTATTCGAGGTAAAAAACTTCCTCCAGTTGGGTCATCACGGGAGAATTATCAGGATTAGTCTCCATGATATCGGCCATATATGCCCACCATTTCTGAACAATCTCCGTTTGTCCCAGATCCTGTGATCCGGAATTCCCATCCACATTTTGAAAGGCAAACAACATGTGGGTTTCCTCATCAAGAAAAATCGAATATTCACTGACACCCGCTTCTTTGAGGAGCATTTTTAGTTCCGGCCAGATTTCATCATGCCGTTTTTTGTATTCGGCTTTCTGACCTTCTTTCAAAACCATTTTAAAAGCAAGACGTTTTTTCATTATCCGAGCGCATTTAATTCGGGATACAGCCATTTGGCAACACCGATAACAATTACTGACAATAGAATTGCAGCAATTCCCAATAGAATCATGCTATTGGTTCTTTTTGAAACGCCCTTCCATTCCTTGCGATAGAAACCCCAAAGGTTGGCCGTCAATATGATGGTGGCCATGTGAAGTGTCCAGGAACTGGCGCCATTCCCAATTTTGGTTTCGCCCATACCGTAAAAAAAGAATTGCAGAAACCAGGTAGTACCGGCCAGCGCACAAAAAAGGTAGTTGCTTAATAAAGGAGTTTTCCGGTCCACAAAGTCGCCACCGGTTTTATTTTTTAAAATCAGAATGGTGGACCAGATTAGGTTAGTGGTCAAACCACCCCATAGAATGACGAAAAAGATAATATTGTTTTCGAAGAGGTATTTGAAGCCGCTTCCGGTTTGGGTTATGAAAGGATAACCTTGTTCCACGGCCAGGGTTCTGGCAGCAGCAGCCATTTCTTTCCCTGCATCGATTCCAAAACTGAAAAATGCACTTAATACACCCGATACGATGGCAATAATCAATCCTTTTGAAAGTTTGAATTCACTGTTAACCCCTTCTTTAAGGTGGCCAAGATCCTTATCCTTCTTAATTCCGGCGCGGCCGCTCAGAATAATTCCGGCTAAAAGAATCAATATGCCAAGCAGGACGATGCGTCCGCCTATACTTCCAAACAAATCGGAAAATGATAGTCCTGCCGGGATTATTTCAGAAATACCCGGGACATTGCGCAAAACTGGTAATCCCAGCGAGCCAACTATTGAGGTAATACCCAACAAAACGGAGTTACCCAGCGACATACCCAGGTAGCGGATAGCGAGTCCGTAAGTCAACCCTCCAATTCCCCAAAGCAAACCCATAACATAAGTGTCGAGGATGACTTTCCCATGGGTGGCATGTAAAATTCCATGCCAGTCAGGAATGGTAAACAATACGGCAAGTAATGGCATAATTAACCACGAGAAAAGTCCACCGACAATCCAAAAGACCTCCCAGCGCCATTTCCTGACCCAATTATAGGGCATGTACCAACTTCCCGAGGCGCCTCCGCCTAATGAATGAAAAAGGATCCCAAATAAAACTTGCATAACGGTTTTGTTAATTAAAGTGGTATAAATACAATAGTTAGTTCTGAATTACGGAATCACAAAGATATCGGGTAATTCAGGGCAGGCAATATACAAAATGATTCATGATTTAACCAAATTGTCACTTAACCGGAAAACTGAAAAATTCAGGTTCAAAAAACGCTATCTTTGGACATCAAAAGCGCCTAATTTATCGATAGTTTTTTAATTCTTTAAATATCTTCCGAATGAAAGCAATGGTCCTGACCGGAATCCGTGAAATGGAAATGCAGGAGTTTCCAATGCCGGTAATTCAAAACGAAACAGATGTCCTGATTAAAATGAAAGTTGTTGGCATTTGCGGTTCAGATGTCCATTACTACCAATCCGGGAAAATCGGAGGGCAGATTGTACAATACCCTTTCCCGGTCGGCCATGAAGGTGCGGGTGAGGTAATCAGTGTTGGAAGTAGGGTCTCCAGAGTTAAACCCGGAGACAGAATCGCTATCGAACCGGCTATGCCCTGCGGCGAATGTGATCAATGTAAAGCGGGGCGTCCGCATACCTGCCGGAAACTTCGGTTTCTGGGATGTCCAGGTCAGGCAGACGGGTGTTTGAGTGAATATATCGTGATGCCGGAACAAAGTTGCTTTCGGATTGCAGCTACCATGAGTTATACCGAAGCGGCAATCAGCGAGCCGCTGGCCATCGGGGTTTACGCCGTAAATCAGTCTGTTCCGATGAAAGGTGCCACCATTGGGATCCTTGGGTTTGGACCAATCGGAATGAGCGTTATACTGCCTGCAATTGCAAAGGGGGCTGAAAAAATATTTGTTACCGATTTGATAGATGAAAGACTTTCAATTGCAAAAGCCTGCGGAGCAACCTGGACCGGAAATGCTGCCAGCCAGGATGTTGTTAACGAAATTGTCGCCAGGGAACCTCTGTTACTCGATGTTGTCTTTGAATGCTGCGGGAAGCAGGAGGCGATGGATCAGGCCATTGAACTTCTGAAACCTGGTGGAAAACTGATGATCATTGGGATTCCGGAGTTTGACCGCTGGAATTTCAGTGTCGACAAGCTGCGCCATAAGGAGATTTGCATTCAAAGCGTGCGCAGACAAAACCATTCGGTTGAAGAGGCGCTTGAATCAATGGAAAACGGCAGGCTAAATGTTGAAAAGATGGCTACCCACCGGTTTGGTTTTGAAGATACCAAGGCAGGTTTTGATCTGGTTTCAGGGTACCGGGACGGGGTAATGAAGGCGATGATTGATTTTAAGTAATTGTATTTTCTAAAAATCAGGCCTCCGGGGCTGAGGCTTAATGAACCGCGGTATACCAGACCAGCATCCCCCGGCTGTCGGGTTCTGTGAGCCTCCTCGCTGTCAGTTTTTACTGGTGGGGCGGGCTACCCGATTGTGCAAATGTTACTTTTGTTACATTTAATAAACATCAATCTCATTTTGTTTTCCTTCATTGCAAAGTTTTGTATACCCGGCATGTGTACCAATCCACTTTACAAATCGATGAATTCTTGAACCTCCAAAATAATATTTGCAAATCAGCCTTTAATTGTTTCCGCCAATATTAAACACAACGCTGTCTGAACCTTTACCTAGAATATCCGCACTATTAAAGGTCGAGATAATCTCATTAGGTTCATTTCAATCAGCTCGTTTAATGATTGACAACCAATTCTCAAAAGATGCTTTACTTCTGGCATTTTTCAGGACATAATCCTCAATCGACTGTTTTTTAATCAAATGTACTTTCATATACTTATCCGAAAATATACACTGAATGTTTCACAAAAGGAAACTATTATCAACGTTTATTTATTGGCAGGATTATTTTTGCAATTTTGAACAAGGATCCATGCTTGCTCAACTCAGCCGGCATAAATGCAAATATAGATTTATAAGTCGCCGTTCTATCTTTTAAACTTGCAGGTCGTTATTTGAAAGTCTAAGTTGTCTGTTTTAAACTTGCAGGTCGTTATTTGAAAGTCTAAGTTGTCTGTTTTAAACTCGCGGGTCACTGGTTGAAACTCTCCATAGCCTGGTTTAAACTCCACGGTCATTGGTTGCAGGTCGCAGTTGACTATAATATAGTTTTTGCAAACAGGCTCACCAGGAAGGCGTATTGAACACTAAGCCGGATAACAATATCTCACCTCTTTGTGAACTCAGTGAAAATCCCTTGTGCTTCTTGTGGTTATATTTTTTAAGCGAGACAAAATAATGATTCCCGGCCGCTGTTAATTGACTTCCAGCTCGTCTTTGGAAGGTAACGGAGCAAATGGTTGATGTGGTTCAGTCTGATACCAGAAAGCCACTGATGAAACATCGTCCTGAAGCGGCAGGTAACGCCCTTCGCTCCTCCATCCCAGCGCCTGGATTGTTACTTTCAGATCTTTTTCGAAGCGGATCGGATCGGCAATGTGCCAGCGGTATAACCCAAAGCGCAAACTGGGTTTATAGGACTGGTCCGGAAGGATGACCTGATGCAGGCCCGAATAAGGGGTACAAAATACGCTGTATTTTCCATTGTGGTCAAAATTATAGGAACCACAGAAATAATCTTCCAACCCTGTCCCGCAGATTGTCGGGAATGACTTGTCCTCGTCCATGTAAAACTTGATCTCCCCTTCGCCCCACCATCCGTTGTTTTTGGATTGCCAGGCAAGATAGGTTCCAACATATTGTCCTTTCCCTTTGATCTGATCAACAATGGTATAGACCTCCTTATACTTGATTGGATTGGTCCGGTGAAACTGAGCATGAAAATAGGAGGCATTTTGAGGAACCTCGGTGAGACAATAATCGATCTGGTAATAGAGTGACATCTTCTTTTCATCGAGGTTTTCCATTGTGATTTTACATTTTTTCCGGAAAGGCATTGGCCAGTAGCAATTAAAGGCGCTTCCTGGATTTACACACACAGCCAGCGACTGAAGCGGTGCATACTCGCCCCATCCCATCCCAAAGAAATCACCTACCGGGCATTCAACGGAAGGATCTTTTTCGTCATCCCAGTAAATCCTAAGGATTGAATACCGCCAGTTGCCAGTCGGTGTCATCCAGATATGTTCAACAGACCCTTGTCCATCAATCTCAGCCAGCGTAAAGGTCTGCCCTTTGGCGATCTCAATAAAAGGATTCAATTTCCATCCCTGTCCAAGTTCGCGTGCAGCATTTGAAGCAGATCCCTCTCCAACCTTGGCCATTCCGCCTTTACCTTTCTCACCGGTAAAATTTTCAGGACTTATTGATCGGCTTTTTGCATTGGAAAGCATGTAAAGGTTCCCAAGGTTATTCTGCATCCCATTGAACGGGGCATTTTGGCTAAATACCAAACCCAGAAACATCATTGATAAGAGGAGTGAAGCAAACAATTTCTTCATAAAAGTTCAGTTAAAATTTGACAACATCAATAGCGTTTGCAATAATACGCAAATCCTCGAAAAGGATTGCTTTACGAAATGTGAAACGAGGTGGAATAACTATTTATAAAAGCTTAATCCAGGCACATTTCCCCTTATCGTCAAAGGCGCATTCTGTGTAGTATTTATTATCCAGGGCCCTGAAAGTATTTACCAAATCATCATCGGAGCATTCGATCCCCAGATTGTTTTTAAGAAACTGAATGTTGAAGCCGCCCCGAGGGGATGAAAAATCCCGTAAATGGTTCAAGAGAAAGTTATAAACAGCCAGCTCCAATGGCGTTAATTCCTCTTTTACAGGCAATACCGAAGTGACTTGAATACAATCGGCAGTTTTCAATAAATGAAATAAATCGTGTTCTTCAGCATCGGTCAGCTCATTAAAAGGTTGACCTGAATTTTCATTTTTCATTTTCGATTTTTTTAAGAATAAGGCTAAATATACGAAAATCAAACGAACAATAAACCTGATTTTTGCTTTGAATCGAATAAAAAAAATTAAATTTGCTGCCGGTTTCAGATCCGAAAAATCGGGGTGTAGCGCAGCTTGGTAGCGCGCGTCGTTCGGGACGACGAGGTCGTCGGTTCAAATCCGGCTACCCCGACATAGTTTTACTAATTATCAATGACTTACGAATATTTTGAACCGTTTTTGAACCGTGAAGGAAAAGAGAAAGAATTATCATTGATTTGGTAGTTCTTTTTTTTCTGAAAATGGGTTGAGAACGCTATACAATTAATACCCTTAAAGCATTAATTATATCTTAATTTCTTTTGTGGTGACCGCCCTGACCATATTTTCACTGTACTAATATTACCAATTGAAGATTTCAATACATTGAATGACGTTTTGAAATTGTTCGTTTTAATAATTTTTACCTTTTGATTCTAATATTGAATAGGCCTCTTCCCAACCAGGAATTTTATCAGATTCATAACCATATGTTCTACCAGCTGCTATTGAATTAAACGCTTTCATTGCTTTAAGATGCACCCCTTTTTTCATAAAGGCTAACATCATATCACGATTTTCCCAAGCCGACAATGTACAATTATAGCCGTTGATTTTTTTGACTGCACTATATAAATTTCCTTTTGCCGATTTCGCTTCACTAAATGAAGGAATAGCTAAAGTCCAAAATCGTATAAATCCCCACAAACCTTTGGGCTTTAATCCAGTAATTGATATATGCATCATGTTATAGTTAGATGATTATATACAAAGAAAATATTTTTTAATCAATAATTTCACCCCTTTACTTCGAATTGCCTCTGTTTTCCCAAATAAAACATTAAACCTTGCCAAAACTTGACAGAGACTTTTAAAAATTAAATCCGACTTGAACACCTAATTCAAATCCCAGCAAGACTTTTTGGGCTTAAAGAGTTGGGAGGATTCTGGAAACTTTTTTATGGATTTATTTTGATTCCACGACCTTTCAGGGATTTTGTTGACAACACCATAGCTAAGAAACGTTATATGTGATTTGGGTATCGAGATGAATGTAGGTTTCCAACATCTTACTAAAACGACTACGTCCAAAGAGTACAGACTCCAACGAGGAAAAACACAAGAAAGTTATTACATTTACAGCGGTCTGTTCAGAACCAGGAAATCCTGTTATTCAAGTTTTATATCACTCGAAACAAATGGAAAATAAAACTAACCGTCGATCCTTTGTGAGCACTGCTTCAATCACTGGAGCTGGTTTATCTCCTGGACTTTCTAATTTTACGTCCATATCCCCAAAAAAGACTTATAAGCCTACCATCCCAGGCAGATCCCAAACTCACCCCGATGATCCTGGGTGGTTTGCTATCCTTCAAACCAAAAACAAATATTCCGGCCAATGAAGATAAAAAACACGCTGCTGACTTTTGTGTTCCTGCTGCCTGGTCTCTCTTATTCACAAACCGATTATCTTGTTGGAACATCTCGGGTGGCTACTGAACCTGATCAATCGCTCATCTCGCTTCATCTTGCCGGCTACGGAGCTCCGAAAGCGGGACGCTTCACACTTCAGTGGAAAGATATTGATGCATTGCATAACGTTACTTCAATTGGCTCAGGGGTAGATAACCTATACCTGATCAGCAATAATGAATTGTTTTGGAAGAACCCTGCGGATAATAAATCAGCCGTGATAAGATCCGGAGCTGCAGAAAATATCAGGTCGGTGACCGGAATAAAGAATCAGCTCTATGCCCTTAATAAGAATGGCGAATTGCTTGAATCAAAGGCACACAGAAGAATTCAGTGGAGAAAGATCGGATCGGCCGATAACCCGGCCACCCATTTGGCGAGTTCAAACGGGAAGTTATTTGCAGCCAATAATGAAGGGTCAATTTGGTCTGCTGATCTTTCTGGAGATCGTGTTGAATGGATAAAGCTTGAATTCACGGGCAGTCCGGTTAGCAATACAGTCAGTTTTGCCGCAAGTAACCGGAAACTTTATCTCCTGACCGGAGAGGGTGAAATTTATCAGGCAGAAATCCGGAAAAAGAAATCCGCATGGTTGAAATTGGCTTATAGAAATGGGGAGACCATAAAGGAAGACATCAGGGACATTGCGATAGTAAATGACCGGATTTATGGAGTAAGCAGGGAGAATGTTCTCTACCGAGGGGAACATCGCAGTGACGGGAATCTTACGGCAAGGGCTATGGCCATAAAAAAAGATGCTCAAACAGTGGTCATTGTTAATGCGGATGTTTGCGGACTGAATGACACTTTTACAGGGTTGATTAAGAAAGAGATCTATCTCAAACACCAGCTTCCTCCGTCGGCCATTTTTATAAATTCCACGCATACCCATTTTGCGCCGGTGACACAGAAATGGCTCACCTGGCAGGAGCCTAACCAAATGCCCGACAGCACTTATCTCTATTCCACGGTCAAAACAGGGATTATTGACGCAATCGGAAATGCCCTCAAAAATATGGTTCCGGCAGAATTATCGTTTGGCAGAGGCACCACAGATATTGGATATAACAGGAGTCTGAAAGATCACCCCGAATTGTATGATCCAGCAGTAGATGTTATCAGGGTAAATTATACCGGTACCAATACCGAGAGTTATCTGTTTTTAACGGCCTGTCACCCGGTATTCAGTACTGCAGGTACCCTTCATTACACAATCAGCGCCAATTATCCGGGGGTGGCCCGCAAATTAGTAGAAGAGAGAACCCGGACTTCCAATGCACTCTTTTTGCAGGGAACTGCAGGAGACGTCAATCCAAAAGATAATGGGGAATATATCACAGGAGAAAAACTGGCCAATGAAGTGATTGCTGTTTTAGGCCGGCCAATGACCAAAATTATCGGACCAATCACCTGTTTCCTGGATACGATCAATTTCCCGGTGACCCCATGGTCCAAAGCGGAAATAAACGCATATCGCGCAGATAATACGGGCAAAACAGGAGATGTTTATGCTGAAAAAAATTTGAAATGGTGCGATCTCATGGTCAAATATCTCAATGAAGGGACAATGCCCAAATCAATGCCAGTTTATGTGAATACCATCAATATCGGGAACTGGAAACTGGTCGGATTTTCAAGGGAAACAACCACCGGCTATGGTTTGGGAGTCAAGAACTTCTGGCCCGGGAAATTAGTCTCCGTTGCAGGATATACCAATGATGTTTCAAGCTATCTGCCAACACATATGCATATTGAGGCAGGTACTTATGAGGGAAAAGATTCATTTTTCTGGTACGGGATGCCAAATATATTTCCACGGAACGTTGATGAGACTATCCTGAACAGCGTAAAAGCGCTTGGACGATAGCTTATTACCATCTTATGAAGAATTTAAAAATGGGTTTGAGTTTAAATGACAAAATATTATCACAGAATCATCCTTACTGAATACTTAATTTATTTATGACTAAATTAAAACAAGCATTTTCGCAAATCTCCAGCCCAATTGTCATTATTGGCACCATGTTTTTCGTCTTTGGCTTTATTACCTGGCTGAGTGCAATTTTAGTCCCTTATCTGAAGATAGCCTGTGAATTAAATAATTTTCAGTCCTATCTGGTTGCATTTTCGTTTTATATCGCCTATTTCTTTATGTCAGTTCCTGCCGGATGGTTGCTCGGATATACCGGTTACAAGAAAGGAATGACCGCCGGTCTGGTGATCATGGCCCTTGGTTCACTTATATTCATTCCTGCAGCTATGAGCCGTACCTATGGGTTATTTCTTAGCGGATTATTTGTTCAGGGAGCCGGCATGGCTTTATTGCAGACAGCTTCAAATCCTTATGTGACGATTATCGGCCCGATCGAAAGTGCGGCAAAACGGATCAGCATCATGGGTATTTGCAACGGAATAGCCGGTGTAATTGCCCCCGCAATTCTGGGATTTATCACCCTGAACGGAGCCGATGAAATAGTGAAAAAGATAATCACCATGAATCCTGCGCAAAGAATCATAGAGCTGGATTCCCTTGCGTCAAGGGTTATCGTCCCCTACATTCTGATTATGATTGCTTTATTACTGTTGGCGGTCTATCTCTATTATTCCAATCTGCCCGACATTGATGCTGCAGCGGAGAATGCCATCTTAGATGAAGGTGGAGCTGATAAAACCCATATATTCCAGTTTCCGCATCTGTTGCTGGGCGTTTTTACAATCTTCCTGTACACCGGTGTTGAGGTTATTGCTGGCAATACAATCATTAGCTACGGTGTCTTTCTCGATATTCCGATTGCCACGGCCAAATTCTTCTCTTCATTTACGATTTTTGCCATGCTCGTCGGCTATGTAATTGGCATTATTACGATTCCAAAATATCTGTCACAAAAAAATGCCTTGATCATCTCAGCTTTCCTGGGATTCATATTTGCCTTGTCGGCAATCATGACCCGTGGATTTGTTTCGGTGATGTTTATCGGACTGCTGGGGCTTGCTAATTCACTGATGTGGCCATCCATCTGGCCTTTGGCAATCGCCGAATTGGGACGGTTTACAAAAATCGGATCTTCTATGATGGTGATGGCGATATCGGGAGCCGCTGTTCTTCCGCTCCTGTACGGCCGGATTGCAGACATCAGTTCTCCAAAAACAGCCTATTGGATTGTAATTCCAATTTATCTTTTTGTCCTCTTTTATGCCGTTAAAGGTCATAAGGTGAGGAGGTGGCATCCGGCAAAAATTATGTCGGTTTAAATTATAATCTCTGGATTTCTTTGAGTTATATTGATTATTGATAAAACTATAAAATAAATGAAAAGAGTTGCCGTAGTTGGTTTTGGATTTATGGGGATGACCCATGCCCTGAATATCCTTAGAAATGCTGATTTGCAATTAGTCGCTATCGTCGATAAAGACCCGGAAACGATTGAAAAGAATTTAACGGCCAAAAGTGGAAATTTCTCTACCGGCGAAATCGATCCTGCCCAAATTAGCAATATTACCAAATATTCAGATTTTGATGAATGCCTTGAGAAAGAGAAACTCGACGCGGTCCATCTTTGTGTACATACCGATCTGCATTACGAAATGGCCAGGAACGCCCTTCTTCACAATAAACATGTTTTTCTCGAAAAACCATTTACACTGGATATAAAGGAAGCAGAAGAATTAATCGACCTGGCAAGACGGAAGAGCAGGATATTGATGATAGCCCATGTTGTCAGGTTTATGCCACCGTACCAAAAACTCAAACACTGGATTGATTCAAAGGAGTTTGGTGAATTGAAATTTCTTTCGCTGTCGAGGTTTTCCGGTATTCCTGGATGGGGACAGTGGAAGGAAAAACAAGTAACACGCAATTCCGGTGGCGCCCTTTTTGATCTCAACATCCATGATATCGATTTTGCCAACTATGTTCTTGGAATCCCTTCGGAGATAAAGTCGGCTGTTCTTTCGGGAGGATTAAGCAAAAACGATTATGTAAGTGCCATGTGGAGTTATGCAGATAAAAATGTTCATGTCAAAATAGAAGGGGGGAACACCTTTCACAGCAATTTCCCGTTTCAGGCAGGCTTTATGGCACAGTTTGAGAAAGCCAGTGTTCTCTATACCAGCTTAAAAAGCGACATTATCAGTATAGCAGATAACGATAGTGTTCTCGAGGTACCTGCAGGCGATGCGGGTGAAGGTTATACCAATGAAATAGCCTATTTTGCTGATTGCCTGAAAAACAACACCCTACCGGCAGAGTGCATGCCGTCATCGTCTCTTGATTCGATTAAATTATGTTATAATCACATTTAATCTATATTAACTATGAAACAGAATTTAGCCATTTACGGCGGACCAAAAACAATCGATAAAATCTTTGAATGGCCGGTTTATGATGAATCGGATGTTCAGGCAGTTGCTGAAATAGTTCGCAGCGGGAAATGGGGAAACCCCGATTGCGGTGACGAGGTCGAATCCTTTGAAAAAGAGTTTGCCACATTTTGCGGATCGAAATATGCGCTAACCTGCGTAAACGGTTCCGTTGCATTGCGTCTCGCCTTAATAGCATGTGGAGTGAAACCGGGTGACGAAGTAATTGTTCCTCCTTACACGTTTATTGCCACTGCTTCAATCGTACTTGAAGCTAACTGTGTTCCTGTATTTGTGGATATCGACCCGGACACCTATAACATTAACGCCGGTCTGATTGAAAAAACAATTACAAGCCGGACAAAAGCAATTATTCCGGTCCATTTTGCCGGCCAGGCCTGCGATATGGATGCAATCATGACTATTGCAAAGCGGCATAACCTGCGGGTTATTGAAGATGCTGCTCACAGTCACGGTGCGGAATATAAAGGGAAAAAACTGGGTACCATCGGCGATGCCGGATGCTTCAGCTTTCAGTCTTCCAAAAATCTAACAAGTGGAGAAGGCGGTATGGTAATCACCAATGATGAAGGGCTTTACGATATGATAAATTCGCTGCGCAATGTTGGACGGGTCAAAGGAGGGCAATGGTATGAGCATCACTTTGCCGGATGTAATTACCGGGTTACCCAGATGCAGGCGGTTCTCCTCTCAAACCAGTTAAAAAAACTTTCAGCGGAGACTGCCCGCCGCCATGAAAACGGGACTTATCTCAATTCATTGCTCTCTGAAATTGAGGGGATAACACCACTTTCAAGAGGATTGGGTGAAACAATTCATAGCTATCATATTTACATATTTAAATACGACAAGTCAAAATTCAAGAATCTATCAAAAGTTGAATTTTCGAAAATGCTTGCTGCAGAAGGTGTCCCTTGTTTTATGGGGTATCCTGAGCCATTGTATAAACAGCCGCTTTTCAGGGAAAAGAATTTTATGTGCTATGCAATTCCGGAAGAGGTAGATTACAGTGGTGTTTATTGCCCCGAAACTGAGAAGGCATGTCACGAGGAGGCTGTCTGGATCTTCCAGAATTCCATGCTCGGGACCAAAGAGGATATGGAAAAGTTTGCCGAAGCAATTCTTAAAATAAAGGACGCTTTCTAATCAAATTATTCCGGTAATGACAATAAAGGATATTCTGCTTTCATTCCTGTTCATATTTCCCTGCTTTGCCTTTTCCCAATCGAGTTATCTGGCAGGAACATCTCAGGCTGGCATTGAGCCTGAGCAGTCGCTGATCTCCCTTAACCTTACCGGCTACGGATATCCAAGGGATGGTCGATTTACATTGCAATGGATAAAAAAGGGAGAGCTTACAGAAGTCAATGCATTGGGTGCTATGGATGATCAACTCTGTCTGGTCAGTAATGGGAACATAGTCGTGATGAATCCGGCAAATAATAAGTCAACCCTTTATAAAGGAGTGGCATTAAATATCCGATCAATTACCGGACTAAACCACCTGTTGTATGCAATTAATAACCATGGGGATATTTTAAAAACAAGAATCACAGGAGGTTTTAATTGGGAAAAGATAGGGGCAGTTGATAAATCGGCCACGTTAATCGTTGCTTTTAAAAACAGGCTATTCGTAGCTGACAGAAACGGAGCAATGTGGACTGCGCTCCCTTCGAATAAGGATATTAAATGGACAAAAGTTGAATTAACTGATCATACAATTAATAATATTATAAGTCTGGCTGCAAACGACCGGTATCTATACGCACTTACAGATGAAGGAGTTATATTTCAACGTGATCCGGGGCAGAAAGATTTGAAATGGATAAAAATAGCCCGCAGGAATGGGGAGACTATCAATGAAGAGATAAAGCATATTGCAATCGTTAAAGGGAAACTGTTTGGCATCGACAGGGAAAACTTACTTTACTGCGGGGAACATCGCAGTGAAGGAAATCTTTCCGCAAGGGCCATGGCCATAAAAAGTGGCGATCAGACTGTTGTTATTGTAAATGTGGATTTATGCGGACTTACAGATGCTTTTACCGGATTGGTCAAAAAGGAGATCTTCCTGAAAGATCATATCCCCGCTTCTGCAATTTTTATCAATATTTCCCATACTCATTTTGCACCGGTATCACAGGACTGTCTTACATGGCAGGAACACAGCCAGCGACCGGATAGCATTTATCTCTATTCAACCGTAAAAAAAGGGATAGTAAATTCAATAGAAAATGCCCTCCGGGTAATGAAACCGGCAACATTATCTTTTGGCCGGGGGACAACTGATATTGGTTATAACAGGAGCCTTAGTAACCACCCTGAATTATATGACAATGCCGTTGATGTCGTTAAGGTAAAATATAAAGCCGGAAATTCAGAGAGTTACCTGTTTTTAACGGCATGTCATCCGGTATTCAGCACTGCCGGAAAACTGCTTTACACCCTAAGTGCCAATTACCCGGGGGTGGCACGTAAATTAGTTGAGGAGAGAACAGGAACCGGCAACTCCCTTTTTCTTCAGGGTACCGCCGGAGATATTGATCCCAAAGACAATGGTGAGTACATCACCGGTGAAAAGCTGACCAATGAAGTGATTGCAGTCCTGCATCGGCCAATGACAGAGATTAGCGGACCGATATCCAGCTATCTCGACACAATTAATATTCCGGTTACTCCCTGGACAAAGGCGAAAATAACTGCTTTCCGGTCAGAAAACCTTGGCAAGACGGGAGATGTTTATGCCGAGAAAAATGTGAAGTGGTGCGATCTGATGTTCAGATACTATCAGGAGGGAACTATGCCCAGGGTAATGCCTGTTTACATAAATACGATTAATATCGGGAACTGGAAGCTGGTGGGATTTTCAAGAGAAACAACAACCGGATACGGATTTGGCGTCAAAAAACTCTGGCCTCAAAAACTGATCTCTGTGGCCGGTTATACGAATGATGTTTCCAGCTATCTTCCAACACATATGCATCTTGAGGCAGGCGTATATGAAGGGAAAGATTCCTATTTATGGGACGGGATGCCAAATGCTTTTCCCCAAAATGCAGATGAGATCATCCTGGGTAAAATAAAATCTTTGGCACGTTAAGAAACTGGTTAATTTTGAAGCATGAAAAAGCGTGATTTCCTGAAGATTTTTAGTGCAGGCACTGTCGGTGCCCTGGCTATTTCTTCACTTGCCTGGGGTCGTATAGGTTCCGGACATAAACAAGGTTTGAAAAACTGGGCCTGGGTGCATCCGACTGAATCTTCCGGTTCTGCACATCCCACGGATGCCTGGAAAAAATTACTGAATAATCTGAAAAATTGGGGAATCGACTCTGTCCTGCTTCTGACACAAACGAATTCAATTATCGGAGAAGTTCTTCCAATCGCAAAAGAAGCAGGGATTGAACTCCATGCCTGGATAATCGCACTGAACTGGCCGGATAAAAATACGATGAAGGAGCATCCTCAGTGGTATGTTGTAAATGGCAAAGGGGAATCCTGCATTGATAAACCGGCCTATGTAGACGACTACAATTGGTTATGCCCTTCTAATCCTGAGGTCATTGACTTCATGAAAAAAAGGGTTCAGGAGCTGTGTGCTTACGATGGCCTGGCAGGTATCCACCTTGATTATATAAGATACCCTGATGTCGTACTGGCACCCGAGCATAAGGCAAAATATGATATTCCTCAGGATGATCTGGTTCACCCGATGGCTGATTACTGTTACTGTAACATATGCCGGTCCCAGTTTAAAAAATTGTCAGGAATGGATCCGCTGACTCTCCCCGACCAGGCCACGAATCAATCCTGGCTGAATTTCCGGTATAACAGTGTTACCAATCTGGTAAATGAGCTTTATGATGTGGTCCACAAGTCAGAAAAAGTTCTTTCAGCCGCAGTTTTTCCAACTCCTTACCTCTCCAGGTTCAGAGTAAGGCAGGATTGGGTTAAATGGAAACTTGATGAAGTAATGCCCATGATTTATCAACGGTATGAGGGGAAACCCGTTGAATGGATTGAAACGGCAACCAGGGAAGGCGTTGAAGCACTTGCAGGCAGATATCCGTTATACAGCGGGTTACATCTGATGCAACTTACCCCCAAAGAGTTTGGTCTTGCAACAAAATTGTCACTGAAAGCAGGGGCGTCAGGAATAGTCGTGTTCACCGGGAATAAGATGTCGGAAGAGTACCGCGAAAATATAGAGAAGGAAATTAACTGAGGATATCAAAAAGAACGATATCAGGACCTATCCACTAAACGTAAATACAGCATAGAATATGAATATTTCAGGGAATAAAATTTTAATTACCGGGGGTGCCTCAGGAATTGGGCTAGGACTAGCCGAAAGATTTCTCAGTGAAAATAACACCGTAATTGTATGTGGGCGAAGGGAGTCGGCTCTCAATGAGATATCCGGTTTATATCCTTCCATAATTACCAAGGTCTGCGATTTGTCAAAAGCCAGGGAAAGAGAAGAGCTCTACGCATGGATTTCAAGGGAACATAATGATCTTAACGTTTTAATCAATAACGCCGGCATCCAAAATTGGATGACCGTCACAGACGATCATTATTTCGAACGGGCAAAGGAGGAGCTGGCCATAAATATTGAAGCTCCAATGCATCTGATTTCATTATTTTTAAATTTGAAATCACTAACTACAGTGATGAATGTGACCTCAGGGCTGGCCTATGTTCCACTGGTCAAAGTACCGGTATATTCTGCAACCAAAGCATTCATGAGTTCGTATACCCTTTCGCTGAGACAACTATTAAAACCAAGGGGAATCGAGGTAATAGCCCTTGTTCCGCCTGCCTTGAACACCGATCTCGGAGGCAAAGGAATACACGATTCCGCCCCGCCAGTAGGTGATTTTACAGATGCCGTATTTAATCAATTAAAGGAACAGAAGTCAGATATTACTTTTGGATTCAGTGAGATGATGGCTAGTGCAGGGCCTGAGGAATTGCGAAAAGCCTTTAACCGGATGAACGGGTCAAATTAGTCGAATCAAATTGAATTTAGAGCTTGTCCAGGAAAACAGGCAATCAAAAATCAGTTATAAAATCAACGTAAAACACAAATTATGGAACTTAGGAAAGATTGGCATCAAAGACATCATGAAACTTTAAAGTTTGGCGACCACCTTGCTGATTCTGTGGCAAAAGGGATGGGGTCATGGAGATTTATTATCATTCAGACGATACTTGTCGTCTTATGGATGGGATTAAATCTGGTTGGCTATTTGTATCATTGGGATGCATATCCATTTATTTTACTCAATCTGGTATTCTCTACCCAGGCAGCCTATGCGGCGCCTATCATAATGATGGCGCAAAACCGACAGAATGACCGCGACAGAATGCAGGCACAAGCTGATTACCAAACGAATATTGATGCTAAACTGGAAATAGAAGCGCTGACTATTAAGTTAAAATCATTGGAAGTGGACAAATTGGACAAGATCATTCAAATGCTCGGGCAAATGAAAACCGAAAAGTAAATCGGGATTATTCTGCGAAATCAGCTCTTCCGATCGTCATTTTATACTGGTATTTCAAACCAAACAATCCATGCCAGGATTCTGTGAAAAAAGGAAATAGAATCGTTGAAATCAATCGTATTTACGGGGTATGAACCAACGTTCCCAAAGGCTGAAACTCCAATTTATTTTAACGTAGGAAACTGCAATTAAATTATTCTGAAGAGAGCCCTGCCTTCCGGCTTCCACGGCGAAATTCATCGTATTCCGATCTTTTCTGATTGGGATTGCCATTCCAAAGCTGGCCGCATAAGTATGGATTTGTATCCCCGAGATAACCATATAACCTGTCTGATAAAATGCCCCGAACCGGTATCTTCTGGTTTGGCCCATTCTCTGGGAATCATATTTTGGTGCAATTTCCAAACCCAAGTGATAACTCTGATTGAGAGCAAGCCCGCTGGCATCAACATTTACTACTGCATTTCTCCAGTCACTCCGGTCATAATCTGCGGTGAAAAGATATTTGTCTTTGAATTGAAGTCCCATACCCAATACCATATCAACAGGCAGTTTTATCTGATTCTGGAAATTCAGCTGAGTCAGCACAACAGTTGACCCGGAAGATATCGTCAGGTCATTTGAGCCGTTTAAATAGGTACTAAGTTTTGTTGTCCCTGCCAGTGTAAAGACACTATTTTTACTTAGATGCGTATGAAATTGAAACCCGGGTTTGAATGATGTTCCCACATAACTTGAATTATCTACACGGGTAATAGTTGAGCCCAAAGGTGGTGAATCGATATTTGTTTCAGAAATATTTCCCCAAAGTATCGAACCTTGTAATCCCAGCGAAAAATTCTTCGATAACTTAGCTCCAAGAGAAATAGAACCTTCACTCAAACCACCCTGTCCTTTGTAAGCGGTAGGATAACTTAAATTTGCGCCATCCAAACTTTTTGTCGTTGAAATGGTATAACCCACGCTACTCACCGGATTCAAGGACATTCCCAGAGCAAAAGTCCGGTTTATGGGAAATGCAAGGGCAGCCCAGCTAATGTTCCCATTCAGTACGTTGACCGAATTTAATGAATTCTGCAGGTCGGAGAATTTGATCGATATCCCTGCGTCAGTCTGGAAACTTTGCGGGGCAATTGCAGTAAGCGAAGCGGGATTAGACAAGTTCAAAAAGATATCAGACTTCATTGCTATTCCACTGCCACCCATTCCCATATTTCTACCGCCTGCAGCATTATCCAGTTCACCAATGCCATAGATTGAATAAGGGGAATTTGTATTATTCTGCCCTGAGGCTATAAAAATAGACAGTGAAAATATTATTAATAGCGCTAACCTTCTCATTCCAAAATTGTTATTAAATATTAATTGATTTGAACGGAGTTATAAAATCAGTTTTTGCCAGCCGAACACCCGCTAGCCAACAACTAATTATTATAAATTTTATCAATATAGCAGTAAACGTTCAATTTAAAAAGATTTCCACTTGAATCAAACGGAGCAAAAGCAAAAGGATTTAACATCATACCCGACTTGCCTCCCAGGTTCCCAATCATGAGTGAATAACCGGTAACAGTGGATGATGACATTTCAGAAGCAAAAAATGAAGTGGCATCAAGGATATAATAAGGTTGTTCATTAAAAGCAATCGGAGTAACTTTACGGGCAAAAATATTACTCCCAACCGAAGATGCATACTGTTTGGCAATCACGTTCCTGCGATCCACAACGTAGACGGCCAGAGTATCTGGAAGAGGGTTATTGGAAAGTGTCGGATACCGGGTATTGGTAGTGGTGTAAGTACCTAAAAGTGGCGTTAACCGGATTTGAGCACTGATAAGAATTAGGTTTTTGGCATAACCCTTCAGCGCTTCCGAACCGGGAATCCGGATTTTCGTATAGACTCCGCTCCCTGCCTGTACCATGGTCTGATTGAAAGTACTGCTGCTGGGGACCTCACTACTACTCAATAACGGATTACTGGGCTGACTGATTGTTCCTAGGAGACTCCCCGTGGAATTGTACGATATATGATTGTACCAGACACCATTCGTATTTACCGCAAAGTTAAAATAGGTTGGAACCTTGGGTTCTGTTGGGTTCACCTGGGCATGGTAATATAACCGCAAGGCAATTGATTTTTGCGATATCCCAACCGCTGACAGGTTTTGATTTACAGGAGAGATAAAAGCCAAACCAGGGATAAAGAGTTTAAAATAATTTTGATTCGACAAGGTATCAACCCACGATCGGTCGATGATATGATTAAAAAGTATCTGGCCATAGTCATCAGAAAGATGAAAATAACAATCTCTTTTGTAGGTCGGACTAGGGTGAAATTGAATAAGTCCCAGATTCTGATCCGCAAGTTTGAAGGTGTCGACATTATACAAATACCCATCAAGACCCAGCTTAAAGGCAGCAGTATTAAAGGTCGACCCATTGGAATTGGTTCCGGTTACAGGCTCCAATTGCTTAACGTTAAAAGTGATTAACTTCGTAGTATCTCCAATATAGTACCCGTCATAATTATATTTTATGACCAGTGAATCATACACCAGGTCCGTTGGGAAAAGGGATGGAAAAGAACTGCTACTGATTTGAAAATAAGGGCTGCTGGTCACAGTACCAGTGAGACTATTCTGATAACCCCCGATTAATAACCTGCTTAATTTACTTGAAACAATGGAATCTAAATGGATGGTTGAAGAAACCATTTGCATTGTATCGATCAAGACAACCCCTGAAGTTGAATTGACGAAATCAGCACCCATCTGGAAATCCTGAACGTTGGTTAAATTACACGAAAAAAGAAAAGCTGCAAACAAAAACCCAGCTATAGCTCGAAAACTTCTTTCCATATTTTTTGATGCGAAAGTATTTGAAGTTTTTATTTGACCCTAAATTATTATACCAACGCCTATTTTTAACCGACGAATAAATATAAGAACCCGTTTCAAATATATTTTAAGCATTGACTACCAGTTATTCTAGACGTTTTTTAAGTATTTAATAAAAATTCATAACCTGTCTAAATATATTCATCGATTTTATAAAGCTTTATATCGACAATATACCACTGTTTATCCTGTTTCGTTTTTAAAGATCTAAAGGCTATCATAGTTTTGAGGCAACATTAAATATAGGCAGCAACAATATAAAATGCTCGCTTGGTATAAGACAAAACAGATTTCTGGATGTCGGATTTAAATAGTTGAAATTTATTAAAATGTAAATTAATGAAAAAGTTATTTTTGGTGATGATTGTTCTTGTACTTCTCCTCGGATGTAAAAAGAGTACAACTTATATTGGAGACTGGTTATTAAGATCAGCTTTTGAAGGAATTCCAAGGGGTAATGCGACTTCATTCGTCATAGGGACTAATGTTTATCTGGGGATGGGATTTAACAGCGCCCAAACAAATACCGCACTTAATTATTACCTGCAAGATTTCTGGATGTGGGATACCCAAAAGGATTTTTGGACCAGGTTACCTGATTTTCCAGGACAGCCCCGGATTGGTGCTGTTTCTTTTGTCCTAAACGGGAAAGGGTATATGGGAGTTGGTTATAACGGTACGGATAAATTAAACGATTTTTGGGAATTCGACCCCGCAACAAATCTATGGACACAAAAAGCCAATTTCATGGGGACTCCGCGATACGGATCTGTTGGATTTGCATTGAATAACCTGGGATACATTGGTACAGGATACGATAATAACGATAACAGAGACTTCTATCAGTATGACCCTGTTGCCGATCAATGGACTCAGGTTGCCAGTATGGGCGGTGAAAAACGTGAAGGAGCTGTTGCGTTTACCTATAATGGGAAAGCATATGTCACTACGGGAACGGATAATGGACTTGATTTACTGGATATCTGGGTGTTTGATCCAACAAACGACACCTGGACGGAGAAGAACAAACTTAATTTAAATACCGCATATACAATTCCCAGGGCCAATGGATCAGCATTCGTTCTTGGATCCAAGGCCTATATTTGTTTAGGTTATAATTCGGGAGTCCGTGTTGACTGTTGGGAGTATGATTTCGCTGCTGACAACTGGACCAGAAAGACCGATTTCGAAGGAAGTGCCAGGCAGGATGCCGTCAGCATTACTTTTAACAATCGTGCCTTTATCGCTTGCGGAAGAAGCGGGAATGCCTTCTACGATGACATTTGGGAACTCCATCCATTCGACGCAATGGTTGTTGGTGATTAATCGGGAAAGTAAACTACATTTAGTAAAACCATAATAATTTTTCTAAAGCATCGGTTTTTATCACACACTGATAAAGACCGATGTTTTTTTGTGAATGGGGAGGACCGATAATTCCGACAATTCACTTTCCTAAAGCAACTAGTAAGAAGAACAGCTTTCAAACGAACTTTCGTTTAAAGGCGGTTCAAAAAGTGTAGTTTTCAACGCAACCTTTACTATTTAAATACATCTTCCTTTTAATCATTTTCGTTATTACCTTTGGCAAAGGAATCATTAAAAAATTTGAATAGTGAATTGCATAATTATTGACGACGAGAAACCTGCAATTGAAATATTAAAAGAGATGGTAGGACGCTTGCCATTTTTAAATCTGTTGAAATGCTTTACCAACCCATTCGAAGGTCTTGAATTCATCCAGCAACACCCGGTTGATCTGGTTTTTCTGGATGTTGAAATGCCGATGATTACCGGCATCGAACTCATGAAAAGCCTTAGAAGCCGTCCGCAGGTCATCTTTACGGCCATTGATGGTCAATATGCGATCTCCGGCTACGACCTTGATGCTACCGATTACCTTTTAAAACCACTAACTTTTGACCGCCTCTTAAAAGGGGTCAACAAGGCAAGTCAGATCCACCGGTTCTCTGAATTGTCAGGCAACAGCCTTACCAATCACGATAAAAATCCAAATCTTGATTTCATTCTGGTCAAAACAGGGTATAATACGATTCGGATTGATTTGGATGACATTCTCTATTGCGAAGGATTAAAGGATTATATCAAGGTTCATATTACCGGGAAAACAATCGTCACCCTCAACAGTCTGAAAAAATTCGAAGAACTTCTTCCCGACGACCGGTTTGTCAGAGTTCACAAGTCCTTCATCATTTCACTGGCAAAAATTGATTCCATTCAAAATAACCGGATTGTCATTGGCAAATCGATTATCCCCATCGGTGATAATTATAAAACCAAGTTTAATAATAAGATACGGCAATAATCTAACCCTAAGGCATTTGCGAGGACAGTATAAATTAGTGCAGCTGTCTGCGGGCTTTGGGTTGCCGGCCAAATTTTGCCAGATGAGTTTACGCTAAATCTGTCACACTAAGTCAACAGATTTTATGGCGGGCAAATTGGTATAAAGAGATCATCAACTTTCTGAAAATCAACTAATTTCATCTTCTTGGATCCCCCTTTACCGGCAGTTTGGCCAGTTTTTCGTCCTTGGATGAAGGACGGTGACAAAACTACTCAAAGAAGTACTGACTAAACTACCTTTTTTGTTTTCTATTAGTATTGTTGATATTTACAGGTTCCTGTCTAGTGTCGAAAAGATCAGTAATTAAAATTATCTCGCCAATAACTCTGTAAACAATCTTATAATTCCCTATCACTAAATATCTATGACCTTCATTCAAATTCTCTAAAGCAAATTCAATCTGTCCCGAAAGTGGTTGTTCGCTGAGCTGTTTAGTCGTGCTTAATATTCTTTCCCTCAGCTGCTGTGCAATTCTCCTTCCGGCAACTTTCTTATGATAAAAAACACATCCTTCAAGTTGCCGGAAGCGAAATCCGACCAAATGACCCTCATCATTTTTTACCATGTTTCGGACTCAACTTCAAGTTGTTCCTGCGTTTTGAATCTTCCTGCCAGATAATCTTCATTGGCCCGTTTTGCCCTTTCAACCATCTGCTTTTGAGAGAATGGCTGCCGGGTCAATTCGGACTGCTGACTATCTCTAATTGTTGCTTCCAATTTACTAAACAACTTCTCATCCTGACAATTAATCAGAAATCCTATGGCTTGTAATTTTCTTGTTTGCAAGTTCATACATCACTCTTTTTTTACAAATTTACAACTTTTCAATTAAATATATACTTTTCAGTACGCAGGTTTTTAATGAAAAAAACTTTATCGTCTGGGATCCCCCTTTACCGGCAGTTTGGCCAGTTTTTCAACCTCCACCGACGGGTGGCCGAATTCGGCAACCACCTTTCCCAGGATCAGGTAAACACCATGTCCCAAGAATGGCCAGTTCTTCAGGGTTGCCGGAAAATGAACCGTTTCGAAAAACTCGCCCGAATGGTCCAGAAAGCTTCCAAAATTCATCAGCTCCCGCTTCGAAGTACTCACATATTTAATCGTAACCAGGAGCCCCACCATGCGTACCGTTTTCCCTACATAATTGACCAGGTCGTTAGCCAGCACTTCGCCCCGGAACCGGGTCTGCAACAGATCGAACCAGCTCATCGAAACCGGAAAACCAAGCAGTTCAATCTCGTCATAGGCAGCCTCTACCAGCGACTGCTCCATTCCAGGCAGTTCCCATTTTTTGGAAGGGATATCGAATAACCGCTTAGGGATATTTTTAGCGGTCTTGCTCAGCAACATATGTGCTTCCCACAACAACCGCATTTTAGGTTTGTCCATAAACCGGAATGCACCCAGCCGGATCAGCAGTACCAGATGCTCAATACCTATCGCAACGCGGGACAAAAAATCTTCAAGAGACCGGAACTCCCCGCCCCGCGCTCTCTCCCGAACCAGCTGAGCCTGGAAATCGTGTTCCAGATTGGCAACCAGATTAAATCCCAGGTAAATGCAATCCCCGTAAATCGTGGTCCCTTCAAAACTCTTATTGACGCAGGGGAGTTCAATACGGGCACCACACCGCCGGGCTTCATTCACATAAACCCAGGTACGGTAGAAACCCCCAAAATTATTAATCACAGCCACCATAAAGTCCAACGGATAATGGGCCTTGAGATAGAGGCTCTGAAAGCTCTCCACCGCGTAGGAAGCCGAATGGGCCTTGGAGAAGGAGTATCCTGCAAAACTTTCGATCTGCCGCCACACCTCCCGGGCAGTCTCATCGGGACGGCCCAGGGTGCGGCAATTCTCAAAGAAGCGGTCGATGATCCGCTGAAACTCGCTCTTCGAACGGAACTTCCCGCTCATGGCCCGGCGCAGCACATCGGCATCTGCCAGGTCGAGCCCCGCAAAATGGTGGCACACCTTGAGCACATCCTCCTGAAAAACCATCACACCGTAAGTCTCTTCGAGCTGTTCCTTCATCACCGGATGGAGATAGGTAAAGCTTTTCGGGTGGTGAAAACGGTTGATATACTCCCGCATCATCCCGCTCCTGGCAACACCCGGACGGATAATCGAACTGGCTGCCACCAACGAAATATAGTTGTCGCAATGGAGTTTTTTCAGCAGGCCACGCATCGCCGGGCTCTCAATATAAAAGCAGCCGATCGTCTCGCCAATCCTGAGCTGATGCTTCACCTGCAGATCATCCTTGAGCTCCTGCACCCGGTGAATATCAATCTTCATCTTCCGGTTCCGCTGAATGATCTCAATACTGTCATTGATGTGGCCGATACCGCGCTGGCTCAGAATATCGAGTTTCTCAAAGCCGATATCTTCGGCCACATACATATCCCACTGGGTTGTCTGAAACCCCTTCGGCGGAAGATCAAGGGCCGTATAACAGGTTATCGGCTCCTCCGAAATCAGCACACCACCCGCATGAATGGTTCGCAGGTTGGGAAAATCCTGCATCAACGCACCTATTGCAAACAACTTCCGGTATAACTCTCCACCCGTTGTCGCTGCAGCCGGATCATCGGCCAGCACATCGATCTCATCTTTCGGCAGCCCGTACACCTTCCCCAGCTCACGCAGGATCGACTTTCCCTGAAAGGTGTTCATCGCCCCAAGGAGTGCCGTGTGGCTGTTCCCATAGCGTTTAAAAATATATTCATGAATATCGTCACGGTTGCGCCACGAAAAGTCGATATCAAAGTCGGGGGGCGAGGATCGTTTGGGATTGAGAAAACGCTCAAAATAGAGATTCAGTTCGATCGGATCGACGTCGGTGATCTTCAGACAATAGGCTACAATCGAATTGGCGCCTGAGCCGCGTCCCACATGATAAAAGCCGCGGCTCATCGAATAGCGGATAATATCCCAGGTGATCAGGAAATAGGCCGAAAACCCGAGTTTGTCGATGATGGCCAGTTCATGATGTACCCGTTTCAGTGCCTCCGGATCATTACCATAACGGTATTTCCATCCGTCAAGCGCGAGCTTCTCAAGCAGCAGCTTATCATCGTACCGACTCCCGGTGAAGAGCTGCTTGTTTCTGGCCACCTTGAAATCAAAGGTGATGGAACAATCATCGAGCAGCTTTTTGGTGGTCTGAAGGATCTCCGGGAAATCGGCAAAGGCAACAAGCAGATCCTCGAAAGGGCAGAAGATATCGCTCTCCCGGCCGGTCTGCTCCGGGGCAATCTTACTCAGTAAGGTGTTGTGATCGATGGCGCGCAGATGCTTATGGAGTAAAAAGTCATATTTTTCCGAGAATGTAACCGGCTGGTAAACCACCAGTTTATGAAAATATTTTTTGGCGGTGATGTAGCGGAGCCGGTTGATATCCTGTGGCTGAACCCCGATAAACTCATGGTCACGCAACTCGTCTATCTCCTTTTCTCCAAAAGGATAGATCACATAGGCCTGGTTAAAACGGTCGGGTACTGCCGGAAACGCCTTCTTTTGCATCAGATGAAGGCTCAGAAATTCATTCAGCTCGCGGAAGCCTTCGTTATTCCGGGCAATTCCCGTGTACAGATGTCGGTCGCCATTGCGGAAATCGACTCCGGCAATAGGTTTAACCCCCTGTTTTTGGGCCTCTTTCACAAAATCGATCACACCGGTGGTGTTATTGATATCGGCCATAACAACCACGGGAAGGTGGTTTTTGACCGCCTCCTGCAACAACGTTTCGGGTTTCATGGTCCCGTAACGCAGGCTGTACCAGGTATGACATGAGAATAACATAGGGGAAATGAAATAATGCAGAGACGCACAGCTGTGCGTCTGAAAATTTTAAATAAAAAATGAACGAATGCAGAGACGCACAGCTGTGCGTCTCTGCGAAAAATATTTAATAAAACCCCCGTTTAATAATTAATTGCCCCGGAGGAAGGGGTGTCGGGATCGTTTTCATCGCGTCGATGGTATTGCGGACCGCAAGACCCGATGCGCGCCGGATGGCCGATGAGCCAAACCGGTTCCGGATCTGATCCATACTCCGGTAGAGGTTCACCCGCTCCGAGGTATCCTCAAACAGATCGAGCTGCTGCGTGCCGCTGACCAGGTGACTGAACCGGACCCCAATGAGCCGGATCAGCATCCGCCGCTGATAAAGCTTCCGGAAAAGATCCTTGGCCGTGGCAAGCAGCGTATGATCGAACTGGGTGTATGGAATCCGCAGTTGCTGACTATAGGTGTCGAAATTCGAATACTTGATCTTTACCGTGACACAGGAGGTCATCTTCTGCTGTTTCCGGAGTTGAAAGGCGAGTTTTTCGGTCATCCCCACGATGAGCTGCTCCAGGAAATTAACATCGGTGGTATCCTGCTCAAAGGTCCGCTCGGTACTGATCGATTTTTGCTCGGAATAGGGTTTAACCGGCGTATTGTCAATCCCATGTGCCTTCTTCCACATGATGATCCCGTTTTCACCCAGCACCTGCTGCATCATCTCCATGGGAATTTCGGCAAGGGTATGAATCGTTTCGATCCCCATTGAACGGAGCAGGTAATAAGTTTTGGCACCAACCATGGGGATTTTCCGGATCGAAAGGGGATCGAGAAACGGCTGAACCGCACGTTGCGACACCTCCTTCTCCCCGTTCGGCTTGGCTTCACCCGTGGCAATCTTGGAGACTGTCTTATTCACCGACAGTCCGAATGAGATAGGCAGACCGCTCTCTTTGATAATGGTATGGCGCAGCTCATGAGCCCACTTCATGCACCCGAAAAAACGGTCCATACCCGTAATATCGAGGTAATGCTCGTCAATTGATGCTTTTTCATAGACGGGGGCCCTTTCGGCAATGATCTGTGTTACAACATCCGAATAACGGCTGTAACTCTCCATATCGCCACGAACCAGGAAAGAGTCGGGACAGAGCCGTCGGGCAAGCTTCATCGGCATACCCGAACGGACACCAAACAACCGGGTTTCGTAGCTGCAGCTCGCCACCACCCCTCGATCAGATGTTCCCCCGATAATCACCGGCTTCCCGATCAGCTTGCTGTTTTGCAGCCGTTCGACCGAGACAAAAAAAGTATCGAGATCGTAGTGAACGATTGTCTTATTCGATAACTGACTGATCTCTTCCATGACTAACGTTTTATTTTTTTGTCAAAATAGTTTGTTTCTCCAGAAAAATGAATTAACTTTGATTAGTTTTTAATCATTATTCCGGTTATAATATAATCATTATTTAAGGGAATTGTTATCCGAAGGGTGAAAAAATTTAGCGATTCGGTGATGGTGATATAATTTCCAAGACTTTTTGGGCAACTCCTACAGAGTTGATATTGCATTCCCCTTCTCGTCCTCCGGTTGAAACCGGAGGTTATTTACAGGGAACTCCTACGGAGTTGATTTAGAAGCGCATTCACTTCCGCTGGCTCAAACCGGAGGTTATTTACAGGCAACTCTTACAGGGTTAAATTAGAACTGTATTCACTTCCGTTGGCTGAAACCGGAGGTTATTTACAGGGAACTCATACAGAGTCAATCCGGAGAGATCTTCACTTTCCTCCGGTTTAAACCGTAAGTTACCAGGTAACTCCTAAGTTTTTAAGGAGAATGCAGGTTTATAAGAAAACGAACTCCAGAGGAGTTTTCCGTAAATAACCCCCGGTTTTAACCGGGGGATAAACAGGACAATACAAAATCAGAAACCCTGTCGGGGTTTCCCAAAAACAAACGATACCATGTACTTCAGCTCAAACATCAAACTGATGCGCAAACGGCGCGGACGGACCCAGGACGAAGTGGCCTTTGTCCTGAACATGAAACGCTCAACGCTGAGCGGTTATGAAAACGGAGTGGCACAACCGGGTATCCAGCAACTGGTTGCCTATTCGGAATATTTCGGAATCTCTGTCGACACGCTGATCAGGGTGGATCTGTCGAAGCTCAGGGAGAGTGAGCTCAGACAGCTGGAGAATGGGTTCGATGTATTTGTGAAAGGGTCTAAACTGCGGGTCCTCACCACAACAGTGGACAGTGCCAATAACGAAAATATCGAACTGGTGCCCGAAAAAGCGAAAGCGGGCTACACGCGGGGGTTTGCCGACCCGGAATTTGTGCGAAACCTTCCTGTATTTCAACTCCCGTTCCTCTCTTCCGAACGGAAATACCGCACCTTCCAGATCAGTGGTGATTCGATGTCGCCTATCCCCGACGGAGCGTGGATAACCGGCGAATTTGTCCAGGACTGGAGCACATTGAAAAACGGGGAAGCATGCATTGTGCTCACCCTCGATGAAGGAATTGTCTTTAAGATTATTGAAAACAGAATCGGGAAAGATGGAAAAATCAACCTGATATCGCTCAATCCCATCTACAAACCTTACGAACTCTCAGTGGTTGAGATCCGTGAAATCTGGAAGTTTGTCCATTACATCAGCGACGAGTTGCCTGCCGGCGAAATAACATCTGCCGATCTGGCTTTTACCCTCAACCAGCTCAAACAGGACGTAGCTTTGATTAAGGAGAAAATCATCCCAAATGAAGAATAGAGAAAGAATTGATATCCAATGAATTGCGGAAACTGACAACGATCATCACGATCCCAAGAATCAGGTATACCGCCCCCATAAGCCGCGAAAGTGAGCGCTCACTGATTTTGCTGGCGAACCGGGCACAATAAATTCCAGTAGGGATGGCACTGACTGCCAGCACCATTCCGGTCATCAGATTCACATTGCCTAACGAAGCATGACCAATCACTCCCGACAATGCCGTAAACGACATGATCAGGATAGAGGTCCCCAGGGCATTGTGCATCGGAAACCTGTTAACAAACAAAAGGATCAATAAAATATTTGTTCCTCCTCCGGCGCCAATAAAACCGGTCATAAAGCCGCTTCCACCCGCCAATAAGATGGATAGAAGAATCCGCCACAAAGGTGATTTGTGATCGGACAGGTTAAATGGTGCAACCGGTGTCTTATCCCGCTGAATACCGGTTTGCCAAATGATCAATGCCAGCACAATCAGTACAAAAGAAAAACCTGAATCAAGTCCGCGTTCGGGTATCTTATCGGAAAAACGGGCTCCGATTTGCGCCATCCCAATTGAAGAGAGGGCCACCAATCCGGCCGATTTAAGCGCTATATTGTTATTTTTAAAATAAGTAACTGAAATAACCAGCGAGGTCAGCACGTCGACCACCAGACTGGTGCCAATTGCTTCATGGATGGGAAACTTAAATAAGATTAAGATCAATGGCACAACAACCATCACACCGGAGGCTCCTGTTAAACCGGTCACCATTCCCGAGAAACATCCGACAAGAAGAATCAAAAAGATCTTCATTTAATTAAATTGACAGTTCACTAATTTTAATATCTGTCGCAAACTTACCAAATTGTGGCCGGTTATAAAAATCACTTTAGAAATTCTTACCTTGTTCTCTGGAAAAGTGTTCCTGATATAAAATAAATCGATATGAATTTTAAGAATTTAGCCGAAAACAATCTAAGCTACAGAAGATTTGACGAGCAATTTGTGATTGACAGGGCTACGCTTGTTGAACTAATCGGTCTAGCCCGGCTTGCCGCCTCGGGCAGAAACGGTCAACCGTTAAAATATTTCTTAAGCTATGAGCGTGATCTGAACGGGCAGATCTTTTCTGCGCTTGCCTGGGCAGCTTACCTGAAGGATTGGCCAGGGCCTGAAAAAGGGGAACGCCCGTCAGCATATATTATTGTGTTGCTCGACCACCAAATCGCGAATAATTATTTTTGTGATGACGGAATCGCCATGCAGAATATACTGCTTGGAGCGGTGGAAAAAGGGCTGGGAGGATGTATCATCCGGTCAATTCAAAAACCGCGACTTTCAGCGATTCTGCAGCTGCCCGATCATCTTGAAATCATCGATGTAATCGCCCTGGGCAAACCGGTTGAAACGGTGATCCTCACGGAGGTCGCCCCTGATGACGACATCAGGTATTACAACGATGCAAATGGCATTCATTACGTCCCCAAAAGATCACTGGATGAACTTATTGTGAATTAGTTTCCCGCAGCAGTAAAAGGCAGACTACAGCTGGCTGCTTGCTACCAGCCAAAGGCTGCTTACAAACTGCGGTCAGTCACTGAAATAAAATCGTTATCGCAATTTCTGCTTTAGCTTACCTGCAAAAACCTTTTTAAATTTTTCGAGTTTCGGGGTGATTACGATGCGGCAGTATCCCTGGTTGGTATTATTGGCATAATATTCCTGGTGGTAATCCTCTGCAGGATAGAACTTCTCAAACCGGGTAATCTCTGTAACAATCGGATGGTCCCAGATTTTCTCCTTTTCAAGTTTGGCCTTATAGGTAATCGCCTCCTGTTTTTGATCCTCATCGGAATAAAATATTGCCGAACGATACTGGGTACCGCTATCGGCACCCTGACGGTTGAGTGTTGTCGGATCGTGTGTGGTCCAGAAAACTTCGAGCAGTTCGGCAAAGGAGATCTGGTCAGGATCATAAGTTATCTGTGTACATTCGGCATGACCGGTCATTCCGGTACATACCTCCTTATACGTCGGATTGATCGTTTTTCCGCCTGAATAACCGGATACAACCTTTTCAACCCCTTTTAGCTGACTGAAAATTGCCTCCGTACACCAGAAACATCCACCTGCAAAAACGGCGGTCTTTATCGTTTTATCTTTCATCTCCATATTGGTATAATTTGTGGTAGCGCCATTCAATCCGGAAGAAATTACCATGATCAATCCGGTCAGGCAAATCAATGTTTTACTCATCTTATTGTTTTTACGATACCCTGAATAACGGTTCCAGCGCTCTTTTGTTCCAACTGTTCCCGTTTTTATGAAAAAAATTCAGAACTTCCATTAAAAACATCCGGCAAATTTGGAAGCTGATCATTATTGATGTATATTAGCCTATCTGATCTATCAAATTCTAACACCTCCTTCTTCCGGGCGAAACAACCAGGCTTTACTGATTTATTCATTGGTTTCATTGAATAGTAAACGACACAAAGGTTATTTTTCTAAAATTTCAATTATGAAAAAAGTCAATTACCGATTCAATTCGTCAGAGATTCCGACCCTCGCCGATCGGATTCTGGCTAATTACAAACGGGACAAATGTTATTTCGAACAGTATTCCCCAAAATTCAACCAGGAATTTCTACTTCGTTTCGAAGAGAAGGTTAACTCACTACTTCACAAGAAGTCATCAAAATTATTTAATGATAAAATCATTCAAACAGACAAGAAAATTGAAGAATTCATAACCAATTTGAGTCAGGTATTAAAAATTACAGAAACGTTTTTGCGAAGTGGCTCCAAGGTAACCAGACTCTCGGTTAAAGATTTCAGTTTCGCTGAAGTAAAGGAGGCGCTTGGCCGGAGATGTGTCGGAGAGATCAAGAGCAGCTGCCTGAAGTTAATCAGACAACTGGAGTCTCATATTGAGGAATTTGTGGATAAAGGCTTTATCATCATTCTGCTTCAGAATTTTCGCTGGCTGATCGATAAATTAATCAATCTGGAGTGTGAACTTGCAGAATTGACCCATCGGCACGACCTGATATCAGACGAATCCCTTTTTATTGACCATCAGTTAAAGGATTTCATAGAGACCATTATCGAATCGACACCGGCCGTATTTGGGGACAACGATGCCGCGAAAAGGGAAGAGTATTCGATCGAAAAGCTGATGATGCGGTCACAGTTTAACAGGGGCCAGACTCAATAGCGCCCACCGGCTTACAGATTATAAAATTAAGTCCCAAAAAGCTTCGGCATCTGGAAAAGGGGCCGAAGCTTTTTGGGATATTATTCAATGTTCAATGATCTGTTCTTTTGATTCTGGAGATCGAATTGACCTCCTCACCTTTGCGGATCATTTTCAAAATAAATGAATAATTATAGGTACTGTTTGTGAGAAGATATTCCGGATGGGTAAATGCACCCCAGCTGGTGTCTCCGCCAACTCCCATTTGCTTGTAATCAAGGTTCACCGATACCAGGTTCCGCTCTTTTACATCGTTAACATGGCGGTTAACAACAACCTTTCCTTCATAAATACGGCCAATGGTACGAACCGGAGATTCAAAATCCTCCATCAGATTATGGTGCGCACTCACACTTAAAAGCGGCAATCCAATGGCCAGCAGACCATTCCCATCCTTATTTGTAAAAGAAATCCACCTTACATCTGTTTTATTTCCATTTTCCTGCGGACGGACATAAGCCCAGTACTGATCCTTCACTTTTCCGCCATAGAGCCCCACGAGGGCTCCACTATTCCGGTCCCAATAGTTCTCCTGTGGCCCGCGTCCAAACCACTGCATATTTTCATACTCACGTGCCAGCTGCATGTTCATCCCCATCCTTGGGATTTCCGGCAAACCAGCTGAAACCGCAGTATATTTATTGTCAACCTCAATTTCACCGTTGCCATAAATCCGGTATACCGACTCATATTTGGCGACAGGTTCATTTCCCAGTCCGGGAAGATCAAAAGCAAGCGTTATCGCAACCAGATTATCGCTGAGCTGATCCACCTTTGAGGAGGTTAATTTTCGGTTTTCCCCGGCCTTGCGCCACACGCGGCATCTTTTGTCGAGGCCGTTTCCAAAATCATTATCTGTCGGAGCTCTCCAAAAATTTGGTTCCGGCCCTTTACCTTCATTGAGCATCTCTTTTCCGGCCATTGCCAAACTATTGATGTTCCCTTTCAACAAATCAAAACCAACCGCAAAATCGCCCCCCGTGATGAGCGCTCTACCATTTTCCCGGGATAGTGTCAGCTTCCCGGAGGATATTTCCGATTTCTTTGCCACCTCATAAACCGGGAGTTTGAATTGTTCATAAGCAACCTCATGATTGGCAGGAATTAAATCGGTTGGCTCAATTGTTTTGGCGCTGATTATGATAAAATACTCTCTTTCCGATTCCGGTTTCAAATCAACGGGAATTGAAAAGTTTGCAGTTTGGTGCGCCGGAACGTTGAATTGGGGAAGTTTTCCCTCTGCGATCTTAATTCCATCACCCTCAATCCGCCAGTCAAAACTGAAATTATTCAGGTTCAGAAAATCATACTTATTTTCAAGCTGGAAACTTCCCTTTTTGAGATCAACACCCTTAAATCCAATATACTGATAAACTTTTTTAACTTCATATAAACCCGGATGGGGAGCACGGTTTGGATCTACAAGTCCATTGATGTTAAAGTTTCCATCGGTCCAGACATCCTTCGGACCAAAGTCCCCGCCATAGGCCCAAAACTTCTCCCCCTTTTCGTTGGTAGTAACCAACCCCTGATCAACCCAGTCCCAGATACAGCCACCCTGAAGCTGATCATGCGATTCTATGGCATTCCAGTAATCCTGCAGGTTTCCGGTGCTGTTCCCCATCGCATGGGCATATTCACATTGAATCAGCGGCTTATCCCTGTGTTGAGATGCGTAATCAAGCATCTGGCTGATTGTCGCATACATGGGCACATAAATATCGGTGTGAGAGGAGGTTTTGGCCTGTTCATACTGGACCGGACGCGACAGATCGTGTGCTTTTAACCATGCATAAGTTTTGATAAAATTCGTTCCGTCGCCGGCCTCATTTCCCAATGACCAGATAATTACAGCCGGATTATTTTTGTCACGTTCAAACATATTGCGGGTTCTGAAGAGGTGGGCCCCAAACCATGTGGAGTCTTTGGCGAGCGATTCTTTGCCATAACCCATCCCGTGCGATTCAATATTTGCCTCATCGATCAGATAAAGGCCGTACTTGTTGCAAAGCTCATACCACTTCTCGGGCTGGGGATAATGACAACAGCGCATCGTGTTGATATTGAACTTTTTCATGGTTGAAATGTCCTTGATCATGGTCTCCACGTCCTGAACATGTCCGGTAATCTCATTGTGTTCGTGCATATTCACACCCTTAACAAGAATACGGACGCCGTTAACGAGCAGATGTCCATTTTTGATCTCAATGGTCCGGAAGCCAACCTGGCAACCCAGCGTTTCAATGATTTTTCCGGTCCCGTCCTTCTGAGTCAGGATAAGGTGATACAGATTGGGCGTTTCAGCGCTCCAGGGTCTGACATTTGGAACACTGCCTTCAAAATTTAGGGTTTGAGTTCCAGCCCCGACCGTTATTTTTTTGGAAAACTGAAGGGTTTCCAGATTTGCATCGAGCAGTTTTGCCTCAATTGTAGTATTCTGAGTGCTCTTACCCAGGTTCCGAAGGGTGATACCAAGACCGAAAACTCCGTCTTTATAGAGGTTATCCAGGGACGATTTAACCCGAAAATCAAAAATATGAGTTTTATTCCTGGCCACCAGGTAAACATCACGCGTAATTCCACTCATGCGCCAGAAATCCTGATCCTCGAGATATGAGCCATCACACCAGCGAAATACCTGAACGGCCAGCAGGTTCTTCCCGCTTTTAAGATATTTGGTCACATTAAATTCGGCAGGTGTCTTGCTGTCTTCACTATAACCCACCTCATGTCCGTTCACCCACACATACATTGCTGAAGTCACAGCCCCGAAATGGAGGATGATCTCCTTTCCATCCCAGCTGGCAGGGGTCTCGAATTCCATACGGTAAGAACCAACAGGATTGTAATTTTCCTGAATCGTGGGTGGCGTCGCTTTATGAGGATATTTAATATTGGTATAGATTGCATAATCATACCCTTTGAGTTCCCAGTTTGACGGAACATCGATTAATTTCCAGCTGCTGTCATCGAATTTTGGCTGAAAAAAGGAGGAGGGGCGATCGGCAGGTTTGGTAACCAGGTTAAACTTCCACTGGCCATTTAGACATTTGTAATAAGGTGAAGCAGAAAATTCATTCGCGATCACCTTCTCCTGAGTATCGAAAGGCATCAGTGAAGCGTGCCGGGCCTCCCGGTTAATTTCAGAAACTGCCTGATTTTCCCAATCATGGGGAAGTTTTTCATTAAAAGGAACCTTTAAAGTCTGACTATTCCCATTTCCGGCAAACAGGATGAGCAGTCCCAATAAAATCACATTCTTTGTCATGGTAGTAGTTTTAAATTTATAGCCTATCTGGTAGGTACTGGTAGGGTGCAAATTTATAAACTATTTATGGATTGACAAAAAAAAGGCTAATAGGCTGTAGACTTTTAGGCTGAAGGCCTAAATTATTAAGAGTATAGGTTAATAGAAGCGAGGAGTGAATTTTATATCTGTGACTTTTGACTATTAAATCCCGGATTCAATATCGAATTAATAGCTTGAATTTAAAACCACTAAATAATTCACTCAATTTTCTATAAATTGATTTTAGCAAAACCCTGGAATATTAAGATCTACCAGCCTGACAGTCTAATAGCCTAACAGCCATTCTTAAAATTCCGATGTGAAGTGAAACCTGATTTTCGGAAAATCGCGTTGAGCCATATCGAGGATAAAGGAGGAATCGGCCATGAAGACATCCCTACCCCGGTTATCGAGTGACATTTTATTGTATTTCCGCTTCTTAAAATCGTCGAGCATTGCCTTGTCATCGCACTGAACCCAGCACGCTTTGTAGAGCGATAATGATTCCCAGCGACATTTTGCATTATACTCATGTTCAAGACGATACTCAATTACCTCGAACTGGAGGGCCCCCACCGTTCCGATAATTTTACGACCATTAAGCTGACTGACAAATAATTGGGCAACACCTTCGTCCATTAACTGATCAACCCCTTTTGCCAGCTGTTTTGATTTCATGGGGTCTGCATTCTCGATATAGCGGAAGATCTCGGGTGAGAATGAAGGAATTCCCTTGTAATGGAGGATTTCACCTTCAGTGAGTGTGTCCCCGATCACAAAGTTTCCGGTATCGGGAATGCCTACGATATCTCCGGGAAACGCTTCATCGATCACCTCTTTTTTATCGGCCATAAAGGCTGTAGGACTTGAATATTTAAACACTTTTCCAAGCCGGATATGACGGTAATTCTTATTTCGCTCAAACTTTCCGGAGCAGATTTTCACGAAGGCGATCCTGCTGCGATGGTTTGGATCGATGTTGGCATGAATTTTAAATACAAAACCGGTGAACGTCTCTTCATCACAATAAACCATCCGCTCCTCCGCCTTTTTGGGCCGTGGCGGCGGGGCAATCCGGACAAAGGTATCGAGCAACTCTTTGACGCCAAAGTTGTATAATGCGCTGCCAAAAAAAACGGGAGCCAGATCACCGGCAAGGTATTGTTCAATATCAAATTCGGGATAAACCTCGTCCAGGATTTCAAGCTCTTCGCGCAAAACCGCTGCATCTTTCCCGATTATAGTATCGAGTTCGGGACTGTTGGTATCTGTAAAACTTATGCCGGGCCGGATATCGGTGATGCTTGGATCGAAGAGCACCAGATTTTTATCGTAAATATTATAAACCCCCTTAAATTCGGGGCCGTTATTGATGGGCCAGCTTAATGGCCTAACCTTGATAAGCAATTGTTTTTCAATATCATCCAGAAGATCAAAGGTGTCATCGGCCGGGCGGTCCATTTTGTTGACAAAAACAATTACCGGCGTCTTCCGGCTGCGACAGACACCCATGAGCTTTTCGGTCTGAGGTTCAACCCCTTTGGCCGCATCGATAACGATAATCACACTGTCCACCGCTGTGAGCGTTCTAAAAGTATCTTCCTGAAAATCCTGATGCCCCGGTGTGTCAAGGATATTTACCTTATAACCGCTGAATTCAAAACCCATCACCGAGGTGGCAACCGAAATACCGCGTTGCCGCTCAATCTCCATAAAGTCGGAGGTGGCCCCTTTTTTAATCTTGTTACTCTTAACGGCGCCCGCAACATGAATCGCACCACCAAAAAGCAGCAGTTTTTCCGTTAATGTCGTTTTCCCCGCATCGGGGTGACTCACAATGCCGAAGGTTCTACGGCGTAGTATTTCTTCTTTTAAGTTCATGTCAAATATTGAGGGTGCAAAAGTACTTCAAAATAATGAAATGTTCATTATAGGATAAACCTTGCCCAACGGTGAAGTATTATGCTCGCTTTAATCTTTAGAAAAGGATTTTATTGGAAAAATAAAGGGAAAACAGATTTAGGTAGTTAATATCTTTTTTTTGTCAATTCTCATCTGACAATGTTTTATTCAAAGGTAAATATTACTGAGCACAAATCAACCCGCGGGAATTGTTAATTCAGAATAGCTGAGATTTTAAAGAGTCGATTACGGGAATATGTTTTTGCAATACGATATTCTCCAGACAGCTTTTCCTGTACTGAGTCGGCGTCATTCTGGTCTGCCTTTTAAACTGGGTTGAAAAATAATCAACTGATTCATAATTCATTTCCACGGCGATCTCCTTAACCGATTTTGAAGAAGAGGTGAGTAATTCCCTGGCCCGCTGCAAGCGTAACTGCGAAATATAATGTGCCGGAGCGAGTCCTGTGTACTGCTTAAACAGTCGCCTGAACCACGAATAAGTCATAACCAGCTCTTTTGCAATTGCCTCCGGCTTAACATTCAAATTTAACTGCTCTCTGATTAAAACACGGGCCTTATCAATTTTTCGCACAATTTCCTGGTCCTCAAAGTGGTTATCCTTGGCCCTGAAATAGATATATCCCAACAGATGAATCACTATTCCCGAAATATACTGCTGATACCCCGCCCGCTCTTCATTTCCTGCTTCCAAAATACGCTGAAACAGGCTGACAATCTCTTCATTATAACCGATCTTTACAACCGGCTTATTGACTGTTAAGTAGCTGTTTAAAACCAGGTTTTCGGCAAATTTCCCTTTAAATCCCACCCAGTAACTGTCCCATCCCGTTGATTGCTCAGGTTTAAAACGATGCCACTCGCCGGGAAAAAGGAAAAACAGCGTCCCTTCCCAGATTTCAGCATGTTTAAAATTTGACGATTCGAATGTGCCGAAGCCTTTGGTGATATAGACCATTTGGAACTCTTCGAGTACCCGGCCACTCTGAAAATTAAACGTGTAGTCCAATGGGTGTCCCTGCGTGGGGTAAACACTGTTCGGTATAACAGACTGAAACCCGGCCGTTTTAACAACCAGGCTCCAGCTTTCGTCCTGCTCATGAACCGGCAAATAACGGATATTGGAATTTAATAGATGTTGCATAACATATGTCTGTGTCAGAAATCAAAGATATAAAATCAGAATAAAATATCCGGTCCCATAATGTATTAATATATTGCACAATGAAATATTATCACAAAATGAACCTCCTTGCCAGATAATAAAGATTTAGAAACGATGATATTCACAAGGTGAGCATATTTTAACATACAAAATATTAAAACAATTAAATATGAACGATCTAAAAATCCTCTCGTTATTTTTCCTGCTCCTATGCCTGGCATTTACCGATGGAACCAGGGAATATCATGTGGCTGTCACGGGCAGCGATTCCAATGAGGGTTCGGTTTCCAAACCGTTTAAAACGATTTCTGAAGCTGCCCGAAAAGCGACAGCAGGTGATAGAATCATAGTACATGAAGGGACCTACCGCGAACTGGTAATTCCCGAAAACGGGGGATTGGATGAAAATCACCGGATAGTTTATCAGGCTGCAAAAGGGGAGAAAGTAACCCTCAAAGGATCTGAAATAATTAAAAACTGGCAACCGGTAACGGACGGCGTCTGGAGAGTTACGATTCCCAATTCGTTCTTTGGAAAATTTAATCCTTACCAGGATACGATCTGGGGCGACTGGTTCAACGGCAAGGGGAGAATTCACCATACCGGTGAGGTGTACCTGAACGGAAAATCGCTCTACGAAGTTGAAAATTCAGAAAAAGTAACTAACCCAAGGCCGCTTCCTGCTGCCGCTGATACCGTCGGATCAACCTACACGTGGTTTACCGAATCAAAAAACGGATCAACCATTATTTGGGCCAACTTCCACGATTCTGATCCGAATAAGGAACTGGTTGAAATCAGCGCCCGCCCGGCCTGCTTTTTCCCCACCAAAACCGGATTAAATTACATTACCGTTCGTGGATTTACCATCAGTCAGGCTGCAACCCAGTGGGCCGCGCCGACAGCCGAACAGGTCGGGATGATTGGTCCCCACTGGAGCAAGGGATGGATTATTGAGAATAATGTGATCAGCGATTCAAAATGTTCGGGAATTTCCCTGGGCAAGGAGCGGACAACGGGTCATAATGTATGGCTTGGAGACATGAAGAAGGATGGAGCAATCCATTATATTGAAGTGATATTCAGAGCTTTAAAAATAGGCTGGAACAAAAAAAACATCGGCTCCCATATCATTCGGAACAATACGATCTTCAATTGCGAACAAACCGGTATTTGCGGAAGCCTGGGAGCGGTTTTCAGCCAGATCACCAACAATCACATATATAATATTCACCAAAAAAGACAGTTTACCGGTGCTGAAATGGCCGGGATCAAAATTCACGGAGCCATTGACCTGCTGATTAAGAGTAACCGGATTCATAATTGCAGCTTAGGACTATGGATGGACTGGATGGCGCAGGGAACCCGCATATCTTCCAACCTGATGTATCGCAATGGCACCGATCTGTTTACCGAAGTTGATCACGGACCGATCCTGATTGACAATAATATTATGCTGGCCAATACCCCATATTCCGAGTGCTCCGAAGGGGTGGCAACCGTTCATAACCTGTTCACCGGAAGGATCGCCCACTGGGTGGACAAGGGACGCTTCACGCCCTACCACCTGCCACACTCTACCTGGGTAGCCGGGGTGATAAACTTCGTTGGCGGTGATCACAGGTATTACAATAATATTTTCGCTACGGACAAGGAGGTGATGAATGCTAAAAATCCTGCGGGGTTATCAGGCTACAACGACAGCAAACTGCCGGTATCAATTGCTTCAAATATATATTTTAACGGGGCAACTCCCTGTAAAAATGAAATCAACGGGCTCGTAAATAGAACATTTGAACCCAATGTGACCATCGAGGAGAAGGGAGACGAAGTCTATTTGCACATCAATGTAGATGACTCGTTTAAAAAAGTGAAAACACAACTCGTGACCTCCGAATTATTGGGGAAAGCGGTCGCACCAAACGCAGGGTTTGAAAATCCGGATGGATCGCCATTAAAAATTGACACGGATTACTTTGGCAATAAACGTTCAGAAGCGAATCCTTTCGTAGGGCCGTTTGAAGGGCTCAAAGAGGGAGAACAAGTTATTAAAGTCTGGTGACAAAATTACCACCCGGAAAGGGAGAAATTTTAGTTTAAAGCTCAAAATTGAAAGAATTACTAAACATGTCAAAAACACCACTTATTTTTCTGCTCACCTGCATCTCCTCCCCAATATGGCTGACCGGAAAGACGGGTAAAATAAAAAATACTCCCGATCAGATCACTGTTGCTGCCTATTATTTTCCCAATTACCACACCAATGATCCCCGGAATATCAAAAACAAAGGGGATAACTGGTCGGAATGGGAGCTGATCAAAGCGGCCAAACCCCGTTTCCCGGGGCATGATCAACCCAAAGTTCCGCTCTGGGGCTATACCGACGAGAAGGATCCAAAGGTGATGGCCCGGAAAATTGAAGCTGCGGCGAAATATGGGGTTGACTGCCTGATTTTCGACTGGTATATGTATGAAGATGGCCCGTTTTTGAACAGGTGCCTCGACGAAGGGTTTCTCAAGGCAAAAAATGGCCATAAAGTGATGTTTGCCCTTATGTGGGCCAATCACGACTGGAATGAGATTCACCCTTACACACGGGGAACACCCCAAAAGCTCCTTTTCTCCGGAAAAGTTTCAGAAAAACGGTTCGATAAAATCTGTAACATTTTGGTTTCCCAATATTTTACCCGGCTCAACTACTGGAAAATAGATGGGAAAGCCTATTTTTCGATCTATGATATCCAGAAATTCATGGATGGATTCGGCAGTATTGAGGCAACAAAAAGAGCTATGAAACGGTTGAATGACAAGGCCATTGCGGCAGGGCTTAAAGGTGTTCACTGGAATATCGTCGCCTGGGGGCGGCCAGTTCTGCCGGTAGAGAAAGTTCCGGCCAATTATCCCGAACTGATCAAAAAATTAGGATTTGATTCTGCCACATCGTATGTCTGGGTCCATCATGTTAATTTGCCTGACCAGCAAACAGACTACAACAATGCGCGGGATCAGTATTTTTCTTACTGGGAAAAGGCAAAAAATGAATTTAAGGTCCCCTATTATCCGAATGTGTCGATGGGTTGGGATCCGAGTCCCCGTTGTGACCTTAAATCAGAGTGGGGAAATTTTGGCTATCCGTTTACCAATACCATCGGGAATAATACCCCTTTAAACTTTAAAAAAGCTTTAGAGCTGACAAGGGATAAGATGCTTGCAGATCCCAAAGGACCGCGAATAATGAATGTAAATTCCTGGAATGAGTGGACCGAAGGGAGTTACCTGGAGCCGGACACCAAAAATAAGTTCGGTTACCTTGAAGCCATTAAAAGCGTTTTTCAGTAATCAATTATGAAATTACTCCTTTCCCTGCTGTTACTGTTCCTTGTGCTGATTGCCAACTCTCAGAATAACAACGTTGGAATTGCAAACCCGGCTACCTATTTGAGCGACTTAAAGATTGAACTTCAAAAAGAGTGGCCTAAAAACAGAACGATTAATATAGTCTTTCATGGCCACAGCGTTCCTGCCGGATATTTCAAGACCCCCCAGGTAAATACAGAGTCCGCTTACCCCCGGTTATTCCTTAAAAAGCTCAAAGCCCTTTATCCATTTGCTGTGGTAAATGTAATCATTACAGCCATTGGCGGGGAGAACGCGGTTCAGGGGGCAAAACGGTTTAAAAAGGATGTACTCACCCATCATCCCGATCTGATCCTGATTGATTACGCATTGAATGACCGGGGATCCGGTTTGGAAAAGGCGTTTAAAGCATGGAACAGTATGATTAAACAAGCGAAGAAATCCGGCATCAAAGTTATATTGCTGACACCATCGCCCGACCAGGGTGTCGATTATTCCGACTCAGCCAACCCTTTGAACCAACACGCCAATCAGATCCGCAAGCTCGCTGCAGTTAATCAGACCGGACTGGTCGACAGTTACAAGGCCTTTGAATTCCTCTATCCGGACAAGGAACAGTTGAAACAATATATGTCGCAGGTTAATCATCCAAATGAAAAGGGTCATGAACTTATTGCCGGTGAACTTATTACCTGGTTTAAATAATGATCTTTTCGTAAACATTAAATATAAACTTAATGAAAATTACATTTCTTTTCCTCGCTTTACTTCTCGCCGGCAATCCCGGATATTGTGCCGATCAAAAAAATGATCCTTCGGGAACCACCCTGAGAACAAATTTCTTAAATCCGCCCGACTCTGCCAGGCCGGGAGTCTACTGGTATTTTATGGACGGGAATATGTCGAAAGAGGCGATGACTAAAGATCTGGAGTCGATGAAAGCTGCAGGCATCGGAAATGTATTGTTTCTGGAGGTCAATGTGGGTATTCCGAGGGGGAGAGTCGATTTTTTAAGTGAACAATGGCAGGAGATGTTCACACATGGGGTCCGCGAGGCCGAACGTTTAGGAATCACGATTTCCCTGGGCGTAGGGCCAGGATGGTCAGGTAGCGGAGGTCCGTGGGTCTCAGGACATGAGTCGATGCAGCACCTGGTCTCATCGACAATTCAGGTTACCGGGGGGACTAAAAACCCGGTGATCCTCCCGATTCCGCCACCCAGAAAACCCTATTTCGGAGAAGGATCCTTCACCCCAGAGCTCAAAAAACGGTGGAATGACTATTACCAAGATGTTGCAGTTGTGGCATTTCCTACCCCTGAAACAGATTTCAAAATAGCCGATATTGATGAGAAGGCGCTCTATTATCGCTCCCCTTATACTTCAAAACCGGGGACCAAACAATTTCTTCCTACCCAATCCAGTTATAAAGAGCTTCCGGATAAAGCGGTGATCAAACAAAACAAATTAATTGATGTGACCCGTTTTCTCAAACCCGATGGCACGCTGAACTGGAAAATCCCCAAAGGCAAATGGACAATTATGCGTCTGGGAAGCCGGAACAACGGGGCAGTAACCCGCCCGGCTCCACTGCCCGGACTTGGTTTCGAAGCCGACAAATTTGATACCACCGCAATCAATGCACATATGGCCAATTTCACCGGAAAACTTTTTAAGAAGATAGGGATTCCGGATAAAAATAAGCAGGGTGGACTGAAAATGCTTCATATGGACAGCTGGGAAATGGGGGCACAGAATTGGACTCCCAAATTCCGGGAGGAGTTCACCCAGAGGCGCGGTTATGACCCGCTCCCCTTTTATCCGGTCTACTCGGGTTTGGTTGTTGAAAGTATAGAAAAGAGTGAACGGTTTTTATGGGATTTGCGCCAGACCGGTCAGGAGCTGGTAATTGAAAACCATGCCATGCACCTTAAAAAATATGGTCAAAAATATAATATGGGATTCTCGATTGAACCTTATGACATGAATCCCACCGCGGACATGGAACTCGGCGCAGTTGCAGATGTACCTATGGGGGAATTCTGGAGCAAGGGTTACGGCTTCAATTCTTCCTTCAGCTGCATTCAGGCGGCCTCGATCGGACATATTAACGGATCCCCGGTGATCGCCGCCGAGTCATTTACCGCCAGCCATGATGCATGGCGGCAGTATCCCGGCTCCATGAAAAACCAGGGAGACTGGGCTTTTGCTGCAGGAATCAATAAATTTGTTTACCATACATTCCAGCATCAGTTCCTCAACGACAGCCTCAGGCCGGGAATGACCATGGGACCTTACGGAGTTCATTGGGACCGCAGCCAGACCTGGTGGCCTATGGCAGAGGGCTATCACCGTTATGTGACAAGGTGTTCGTATATTTTGCAGCAGGGAAGAAATGTTGCAGATATCCTCTACCTCACTCCGGAAGGGGCTCCCCATGTGTTCCGGGCACCGCCATCAGCCATGAATGGGGATGAAACACTCCCCGACCGTAAAAGGTATAATTTCGATGGTTGTTCGCCCTCTCAGCTGTTCACCGCCAGTGTCAAAGATAACTGCGTTCTCTTTCCAAGCGGGGCTTCATACAGGATTTTAGTTCTCCCGGCTTCCGAAACAATGACACCTGCATTACTCAGCAAGGTTGAATCGTTGGTCATGGCAGGCGCCACAATCATTGGAAATCCACCCCGAACATCCCCCAGCCTGGTGAATTATCCCGACTGCGATCAGGAAGTTGCGTTCAAAGCGATGCTGATGTGGGGAAGGCTTGATCCACCGGCTGAAATCTCAGAAATCACAGTGGGGAAAGGTAAAATCTGCTGGGGAGGAAAATTTTCAAATATCCTGCTTCCGGAACTCTATCCCGATTACGATGCAACTGCCGACCTGTTGAAAAAAATGGGAGTTAAACCCGATTTTGAATCAACGGTCGCGATCAGGTATAACCATCATACACTGGAATCCGGTGATCTCTACTTTGTTTCCAACAAAACGAATGAAACGACTGATCCTGCAGCTCTGTTTAGAGCTGAGAAAGGAACTCCGGAATTATGGGACCCGATTACGGGAAAGATTCGCCCATTACCCGATTTTAAAAGACTCAAGGGTCAGACAGAGATCCCGCTCCATTTTGAACCCTACCAGAGCTATTTTATCCTTTTTAATAAAAATAAGACAAAAGGAACAACAGAAACCATAGGAACAACGAACTTCCCCCAACCATCCCTTTTATCCGAAGTAAAAGGGCCGTGGAAGGTATCCTTTAATCCCAAATGGGGAGGTCCCAAAAATGCAGTATTCGAAAAACTGGAAGACTGGTCCAAAAATCAGCTTGAGGGAATCAAATATTATTCAGGTATTGCACACTATCATAATACGATAGAGCTAACGGCCGACGTGCTGTCAGCTAAAAATACCGACCTGTTTTTGGATCTTGGGGAAGTTGCCAATATGGCACGAATCCGGATCAATGGGAAGGATCTGGGTGTTGTCTGGACTACTCCGTTCCGGGTAAAGATCACCGGTGCCGTTGTTCCGGGGACTAATCAAATAGATATTGAAGTGGCCAATCTTTGGCCTAACCGGCTTATCGGGGACGAGCAATTTCCGGATGATGGTATTAAAAACAATCAGTGGCCCGAATGGATGCAGAAAAAACAACCCAGAACATCGGGCCGATATACTTTCACTACCTCAAAGTTTTATAAAAAAGATTCGGAATTACTCAAATCGGGGTTGATTGGGCCAGTACAACTTCTGAAAAGCCAAAAATAGAACAGATTATCATTATTGAATTATTATGATTTATAAGTCAGCCATTTTATTTATTCTCTCTCTTGCTGTTGGGACGAACAGCATGATTGCCCAGACAGACCATAACGCCAAACCATGGTCAAAAGACGATCCGTTGGCCGTGAAACTAACCCGGAATTTATCCGAAACCGACACCTACGTGTGGCCAAAGGACCCGAAGGTGAGGGAAAATCTCAGGAAGTGGCAGGGATACAAATTTGGATTATTGATCCATATGGGATTGTATTCGGAACTTGGGATCATCGAATCGTGGGCCTTATGTCCCGAGGAGTGGATTACCCGGGACGGATACGACGATTATTACAAGTTCTGCAACGACTACCGGAACACAAAGACAAAATTCAATCCGGTAAACTTCGATCCTGAAAAATGGGCAAGAATGTTCAGGAGCTCTGGGGCAAAGTACATGATCTATTCTTCAAAACATCATGACGGATTCTGTCTTTTTGATTCCAGATACACCGACTTTAAGGTGACCGATAAGGCCTGTCCCTTTTCATTCAACCCTAAATCCAACGTTTTAAAGGAGGTTCTTGATGCAACCCGAAAAGAGGGATTGGCAACGGGAATCTATTTCTCAAAACCTGACTGGACAACTCCCTATTTCTGGTGGTCGTACTATCCGCCGAAAGACCGCAATCCATCGTATGATATCACCAAACATCCCGACAGGTGGAATAAATTTGTGGAATATACCCAAAATCAGCTCAATGAATTAACAACCGAATACGGTAAAGTGGATATTCTCTGGCTCGATGGATGCTGGGTCCGTCCGCTGTCAACCATCAACAAGCATGTTGAAGAGTATTGCAAATATCCGTATGACATGGATATAAATATGAAATTAATTTCAGAGAGAGCGCGCATAGCCCAGCCTGGCATGCTCGTTGTTGACCGTTGGGTTCCCGGCGAATATGAAGATTATTTAACCCCGGAACAAAAAATGCCCGCAAAACCATTGGCCGTTCCCTGGGAAAGCTGCATTACGATGGGTGGAGCGTGGGGCTGGGTAAAAAATGACCACTATAAATCATCAAAGGAGCTGGTACAACTGCTGGTAAATATTGTTGCCAAGGGGGGAAACTTACTGCTTGGTGTTGGACCAAACGGCAAGGGAGATTTTGAACCCAAAGTATATGAGAATCTCGACCTGCTTGGTAAATGGCTCGAAGCAAACGGAGAAGCCATATATGAAACCAATCCGGTTGAACCATACCTGGACGGCAAATTGGCCTATACTTCAAATGGAAACAATACACTTTATGCTATTTACCTGCCATCAAAGGATGAGAACCAGCTCCCTTCCGGGATCCTGATTAAAACAAATTTCACCGGAAAACTTAAGGTCACCCTGCTGGCTTCTCATCAAAAATTAAGCTGGAAACCGGTTAATGAGGGAATTGAAGTAAAAATACCTCAGAATTTAAGGTCTGGTCTGGCTGGTCAGGAAGCTGTGGTCATCCGGATTAGCAAATGATTATTCAGGAATAGTATGTTTAAAGAAAAATAAATGTCACCGAACCAAACGTTAAATCGCCGGGTATTTCTCAAAGGAGCAGCCGGAGGTACCGCCGGTATAATGGCCGGGTGCTGGATCAATTTATCAACGGCTGAGGCTGCAAATGTGAAAGGTTTGCACGATTTGTCTGATGGTTTTCTTTCTCCCCCGGATAGTGCGCGACCCTGGGTCTACTGGTTTTGGATCAACGGTAACCTGACAAGGGAAGGGATCACGGCTGATCTTGAGGCGATGCAACGTGTGGGCATTGGGGGTGTTCTGATTATGGAGGTGGACGGAACTCCCCGGGGGCCTGTGGCTTTTGGAACCAGTACGTGGCAGGAGATGTTTCGTTTCGCGTGCCAGGAAGCAGGCCGGCTTGGTCTTGAAATCAATATGAACGACGGAGCAGGATGGACCGGAAGCGGCGGACCCTGGAACACCCCGGAAAATTCGATGCAGCAGGTTCTCTATTCAGAATTAAAGGTAGATGGAGGCACAAAATTCGAGGATCAAATTCCTAAACCCAAAATCCGAAAAGGTGGAATTACAGGAGAAGAGATAGGAGAACCCGAATATTATCGTGATATCGCAATTATCGCATTTCCTACCCCGAAAAACGATTCTTACAAAACCGACAATATTCAGATTAAAGCGGGGTTCAGGACAATATCCACACCTCCGGTACACCTGAAAGAGGGGTTTAATGCCTTTAAAATGCTCCCGGTTACAGGTAATCCAGCCCCGGCGGATGCCACAATCAGTCAGAACGAGATACGAAACCTAACCTCCAGGTTTCAGAATGGGCGGTTGACGTGGGATGCGCCACCTGGCAACTGGACCATCATAAGGTTCGGGCACGGCCCCACAGGTGCAACCAACCACCCGGCGCCCAAAGGAGGACTTGGTCTTGAATGTGACAAGATGAACAAGGAGGCGGTCGAAATCCATTTCAACAAGTTCCTGGGGGATATCATCGCTCTTGCCGGACCGCTCACCGGCAAAACCCTTGTAGCCACCCATGTTGACAGCTGGGAAGTGGGCTATCAGAACTGGACAAAGGCCTTCCCCGCAGAGTTTAAGAAACGGTGTGGTTACGACATCGAACCCTTTCTCCCCGCATTGACGGGCCGAATAATCGGAAACGCAGAGATAACTGAGCGTTTTCTCTGGGATTTGCGCTTCACCATTTCAGAACTTATTGCGGAGAATTATGCCGGTCACATGCGTGAATTGTCACATAAACACGGAATCCGCTTTTCAATGGAAGCGATTGATAACACGCCGTTTGATGAAATCAGGGTTGGCGGACAGGCCGATCTGCCTCAGACCGAGTTTTGGTACCGGCGCGAAAGCGCAGCAATCGGCGAATCGGGAGATTATTTCGGAGACGTTTTTCGCTCCTATGCCTGGACCCCGGCGATGGTATCGGCGGCTCATATCTACGGACATAAAATCATACCATCGGAGGCATTTACCGCAAATCAGGGGGAAAAATGGCTGGCCCACCCCGCATTGCTGAAACCCCAGGGTGACTGGGCTTTTTGTGCAGGGGTTAACCGTTTTATATTTCACCGCTATGCCATGCAACCCTGGATAAACCGAAAACCGGGAATGACCATGTCCTTTTGGGGGCTTCACTACGAACGGACTCAGACCTGGTGGGAAGAGACTAAACCCTGGCACGAATATCTGACACGCTGCCAATACCTACTGCAAAAAGGGCTGTTTGTCGCCGATCTTTTGTATCTGCAGGCTGAATCAGCGCCTAACCGTTTCATCCCTCCCGGTGTGGACTTTTCCAATCCAATACCACCTGATCCTCCGGGCTACAACTTTGACGGATGTACGGCCGATGTTGTTTTCAACCGTATTTCGATTAAAAACGGACTTATTGTCCTGCCCGACGGGATGTGTTACCGGGCCCTGGTCCTCCCATCTGAAGGCGAACAGCTGATGGCCGGGGTGATGACAATTAAGCTTGCAAAAAAGATTGAAGAACTTGTTAACGAAGGGATGCTACTCATAGGACCCTCTCCGGTAAAAACACCTGGTCTAACCAATTATCCGCAGTGCGAGGAGGAGCTAAAGCAGATCGTTGACCGGCTTTGGGGCGATGCCACCTCCTTCGGTGAGCGTAAAATTGGAAGTGGCCGCGTGATTTGGGGAAAATCACCACGAGAGATCCTCTCTTCCATAGGTGTTCCTCCCGATTTCACTTCCAGCAAACCCTCCTCCTTCCGGTATATTCACCGCCATGCAGATGACGGCACCGAAATCTATTTCGTTTCCAATAAGCAAAATGAGTCGGCGGAAGCCATTTGCAACTTCCGGGTAAGCAATAGTCGGCCGGAATTCTGGTGGCCCGAGACAGGCAAAACAGAGAAACCCGCCATCTATTCAGAGGCCGGCAATGTGATCAGCCTCCCGGTCTCCCTTTCCGAATTTGGTTCCGTTTTCGTAATATTCCCTCCTGAAAGTAAACCCGAGGCGGACAGAATTGTTAAGATAACCCATGAAGGAAAGGTAATCACCGGCGAGGCAGGGGATAAAATTAAAGTCAGTCGCAGGAACGGAAAATTTGAAAATTTTGTTTCGCAGGCAGGACAATATACCTTACTTACTGCCAGCAACAAAAAACTTAACATCGAAATTGCCGCATTTCCGGAAGCTTTGAAAATAACAGGCCCGTGGGACGTAACCTTTACACCCGGCTGGGGAGCACCGCCAAAAGTGCAATTCACGGAACTGACCTCCTGGAGCGACCATCCGGATCAGGGGGTGCGCTACTTTTCAGGTAAAGCCACCTATCACAAAAAAATTTGGATTTCCGCCGAATTGGTCCGGAAAAACCGGCAGTTGTTCCTCGATTTGGGTGATGTGGCGGTTATGGCAATTGTGAAACTGAACGGAAAAGAGCTCGGAATTCTTTGGAAAAAACCATTTCGGATTGAGATCACGGGCGCTGCACATGAGGGAGAAAACGCACTCGAACTGACCGTTATCAATCTTTGGCCAAACCGGCTGATCGGAGATGCGAACCTCCCGGAAGATTGCACCTGGACAAAAGGAGGGGAATTAAAGGAGTACCCGCAGTGGCTCCTTGATGGTAAACCAAGTCCAACCGGACGATTCACATTCAGCATCATCAAAGTCTGGTCAAAAGACGATGCTTTGAGAAAATCAGGACTTTTGGGCCCGGTGGTATTGCACACTGTGGCCAAAATAACTGTTTAGAAATCTGTAAAAAGGTCAATAAGCATGCACTTTAACAAATTAAAAATAGTTATTTATTTGATTATGATCCTATTACCAGGTATTTCACACTGTGGTAATGATCCGGACTCGTTGAAAAACTCATTTATCCAACCACCCGATTCGGCCAAACCAAGAGTCTATTGGTGGTGGCTTTTCAATCGGGTGGATAAGGCAGGGATTACCCGTGACCTGGAGGAGTTCAGGGCCAAAGGGATCAGCGGCGTAAATCTGATTTGTACCGGAGGTTATGCAGGCAAGGCACCACTCCCGGGTGTTGAATTCCTTGGACCTGAATGGCGGGAACTCTTTCGGCATGCCGTCAGGGAAGCAGCCAGGCTAAATATCGAGATTGGTTTTAATATGGCCGGTGGCTGGACGATGATGGGTCCATGGGTAACTCCCGATAACGCAATGAAGAAAATTGTTCATGCCGAATTAAAAGTCGATGGGCCGAAAAAATATTCGGGCAAATTAAATCAGCCAGAAACGGTTGATGGCTATTACCATGATATCCGGGTGCAGGCATTCCGGATTTCGGAGAGGAATAAATTACTTGATTCACAATCGATTATTGATCTAAGCGACAAGCTAAAACCAAATGGAGATTTTCAGTGGGAGGTACCGGAAGGAAAATGGGTGATCCTGCGCTCGGGATATACCTTAACCGGGCATCCCTGGAGTAAATGGCATGCCTATCCTGAAGGGGATACTTTCAAAGGGGGCGAAGGTTATGAGATTGACTACCTGAATGCAACTTCATTGGAAGATCATTTCAATCACCTGGGCAAGGTGGTTATCGAAGAGGCTAAGAGAGCAGGAGGAAAACTGGCCTATCTGTGGTCCGACAGCTGGGAATGCGGCAAACTGACCTGGACGCAGGATTTTGCAAAACAGTTCCTGAAATTCCGGGGTTATGATCTGAAACCCTTCATCCCCGTTCTGGCAGGATACACAGTCACCGATTCATTGGTTTCTAACCGGTTCCGGGAAGATTTTGACCGCACGATACAGGATTGCATCGCAGAGAATTTTTACGGCCAGTTCAATAAATTGTGTCACAAATATGGGATGAAAGTCGGTAACGAAGCAGGTGGACCCAACGATATTCCGCCCCAGGATGTGTTGAAAAATTTGGGGCGATGTGATATCCCCACCGGTGAATTCTGGGTCAATGGCCATTTTTCGGCTCCCGGGGGATATAATTCCAACAGGCACCTTCGTCTTAACCTCAAACAGACAGCCACTGCAGCACATATCTATGGCAAGCAGCAGGCTATGGCTGAGTCATTTACACAGCAGGAACAGGATCGTACCCATTGGTCGCTGGGGCCGTCAGATTTAAAACCTTACGCGAACGATGCGTTTTGCGAAGGGATCAACCGGATCATGCTCCACCAGGCGACCTGCCAGCCCCCATCCGACGGAAAACCGGGATATGAATTTTGTGCGGGTCAGCACTTTACCCCCAACATCACATGGTGGGAACAATCATCAGCCTTCTTCAGTTACCTGTCTCGCTGCCAGTTTATGCTGCAACAGGGGTTATTTGTCGGAGATGTCTGTTTCTACCTGGGCGAAAGAGCTCCAACCCTGGTGCCGCCAAAATATACAATTCCGGCTCTGGGCTCCGGCTATGATTGCGACTATTGCAATGGTGAAGTTTTACTCACCCGGATGTCGGTAAAAAACGGGCGGATCGTGTTACCGGATGGAATGAGTTACCGGCTTTTGGTGCTTCAAAACTGCACCTCTGCATCACCGGAAATTTGTCAGGAAGTCGCCAGATACCAGAAACTGACTGTTTCTCCCATTCCTTCCAAAGCAATGTCATTGGAGGTTATCACCAAAATCCGTGAGCTCGTGTTCAATGGCGCAACTGTTGTGGGCCCGCCGCCCGAATATGCGGCCGGATTAAAAAATTACCCCAATTGCGATCAGCAGATCCAAAAAATGGCTTCCGAACTTTGGGGTAACCTGGATGGCAGGAATATTACCATTCGCCACTTCGGCAAAGGACGGATGATCTGGGGTAAAACACCGCGCGAGATCCTTTTGGAAGACGGAGTGAATCCGGACTTTTCATTTAATGCGCAACCCCTGCAACCTGAAAAATTCGACTACATCCATCGGAGTGCCGCGGAAGCTGAGATTTATTTTGTCACAAATCGGACCAATCGGGCTGAAACATCAGATTTCACGTTTCGTGTAAGCGGAAAACAACCCGAAATCTGGAATCCTGTCACGGGAGAAATAAAGCAGGCAACCACTTTCAGTCAGGCTGGCGGTAATACAATCCTTTCGCTGGAGCTGGACCCATTCGGTTCCTGCTTTATTGTGTTTCGCAAACCTGTTTCAATTGAAAAAACCAAACAAACAAGGGGCAATTTCGAAACCTATAACCAGGTGGCAGAACTGGACAGTTCATGGCAGATTACCTTCGATCCCAAATGGGGCGGTCCCGGACAAGTGGAATTTTCCAAACTTGAAAACTGGATTAACCGGGCCGAAAAGGGCATAAAATATTACTCCGGAAAAGCGACCTACCGTAAAAAATTTGACCTGAATCACAAGGCTGATACTGCAATCAAACCAGGAGAAAAGGGTGAACGGCTGTTTCTCAATCTCGGCAATGTAAAAAATGTGGCTGAGGTGAGGTTGAACGGCAAAAATCTTGGAATTCTCTGGTGCGCCCCGTGGCGTATCGAAATCACTGATGTATGCAAAGTGAAAGGAAACACCCTGGAGATCGGTGTGATTAATCTCTGGGCAAACCGTGTTGTGGGTGATTTAAACCTGCCCAAAGAAAAACGATTCACCCAAACGCACGATGGTTTCCGTTTCGACATGCTTCAATCAACTACACCGCTGCTCGATTCGGGGTTGCTCGGGCCGGTCCGGATTTTAACAACTTCATTTTAACCAAACGAAAATTATCACATTAAAAATATGACAAACGTAGGATTATTTGGAATTGGCCTCGATACCTATTGGGATCAATTCGACGGATTACTCGGCAATCTAAAAAAATACCAGGACCAAATCAGGATGCGGATCGCCGGATTTGGCGTCGGAGTGATTGATGCCGGAATGGTTGACAATCCGGTAAAGGCACGCGAGGTTGCCGATTTCCTGAAAAGTCAGGATATTGAAATCGTCTTTCTGTATGTCTCGACCTATGCCCTTTCGTCCACCGTTTTGCCGGTGGCACAGCGGCTGAAAATCCCGGTTGTTATACTGAACCTCCAGCCCGTGGCAGAGCTCGATTATGTAGCGTTCAACAATCTTGGCGATCGCGGCAAAATGACCGGTATCTGGCTTGAACACTGCCAGGCCTGTTCGGTGCCCGAGATAGCGAGCGTATTTAACCGTTCAGGAATTCAGTATGATATCGTCACCGGATATCTTAAGGATGATGAGGCCTGGGAGGAGATTGAAAACTGGACAGCTGCAGCCCGGGTTGCCGCAGCCATGCGCAATAACCGGCTTGGCGTTTTGGGACACTACTATGGCGGAATGCTCGACGTGTATACCGACCTGACCAAACAATCAGCGGTGTTCGGTAACCATATCGAATTGGTCGAAATGTGCGAACTTAAAAAATACCGTGATGAGACCACCGATTCGGAAGTTCAGACTAAAATTGAGGAATTTGGGTTGGCTTTTGATGTCGCACCCGAATGTGAACCGGACGAATTGGAACGCGCAGCAAGAACTTCTGTAGCGCTCGATAAACTCGTCGAAAAACGGAATCTGGGTTCCATGGCCTACTATTATGAGGGTGAATCAGGAAATGATTATGAAAATATCGCAACCTCGGTCATCGCCGGCAATACCCTGCTGACAGGAAGGAATATCCCCATTGCTGGTGAATGTGAGGTAAAAAATGCGCAGGCAATGAAAATCATGGCAGAATTCGGTGCCGGAGGTTCCTTTTCGGAATTTTACCTGATGGATTTTAAAGACGATGTGGTGATGCTCGGACATGATGGCCCGGCACATTTTGCGATTGCACAGGGTCGGGTTAGACTGGTCCCTTTGCCCATTTATCACGGCAAACCGGGAAAAGGATTGTCCATCCAAATGACTGTAAAACACGGACCCGTAACATTACTCTCGGTCGTCGAACGAAGAGACGGACTGTTTTTGCTCGTTGCACAGGGTGAATCTGTTGCCGGACCTGTTCTTGAAATCGGGAATACCAACAGCCGGTACCGTTTCTCTACCGGGGCAAAAAAATTCATGAACGAGTGGTCAAAACAGGGGCCTGCCCACCATTGTGCAATAGGTGTCGGACATATCGCGGGGAAAATTCAAAAACTCGGGCAGATACTGGGTATTGAGGTAATTCAGATCTGCTAAACCCGCTTCAAAGGCTTTGAAATTTCCGTTTTGCATCTTCCATTTTAAACTATTTATTTTGAATTTATGATATCTTTATCGGGCCAAAACCAGATCCTAAAGTTGAAAATTATTTAATCCATTTAATGATGAGAAATAATCATTTAATCCTCTCAGCCGGGGTGATTCTCCTGTTGACAATCGCCTTTTCATGCAAACAAAAACCTGCTTCTGAACGAATTCAGACTTATGGTGAATTCAAGCAGCTGTTTGCCGATCCGCCATCGGATTACCGGACTGCTCCGCTTTGGGACTGGAATGACAAAATTTCTGAGGAAGGGATTGATTTCCATATGAAAAAATTCAAAGAGGGGGGACTGGGTGGCGTATTTATCCATCCCAGGCCGGGATTAATCACGGAATATATCTCGGAGGATTGGAATCACCTCTTCGATTATACGGTCCGAAAAGGGAAAGAGCTGGGCATGAAGGTATGGATTTACGATGAAGACTCCTATCCAAGCGGGTTTGCCGGAGGACATGTTCCGGCGGAGATGCCCGAATCGTATAATCATGGTACGGGGTTAGGGTGCGAAAAACAGGAGCTTTTCAAACCTGACACCATCAACTATGAGGTTATCTTAAAACAGGAGAACAATCAGTTCACAGACATCACCTTAAAAAAAGAGGATTATATCAATAAAAAAGGGATTTTCTACCTTTTCAAAAAAACCTATGGATCAAAATCGTACTGGTATGGCAATTTCCCCTATGTCGACCTCCTCCAAAAAGGGGTGACCCAAAAATTCATCGAGATAACCATGAAGGGTTACGAAAAATACGACAAGGATGAATTCGGGAAAACGTTGATGGGAATTTTTTCGGATGAACCGAATCTGGAAGCAGCCATGGGACCCAAAACGGCTTTGCGCTGGACTCCTGACCTGTTCCCAGAATTTGAAAAAAGATGGGGATACGACCTCAAAGTCAATCTTCCTTCCATCGTTGACCAAACCGGGAACTGGAAAAAAGTCAGGCACGACTATTATGAATTGCTCTGTGAAATGTTCGCTGAGCGCTGGACGCACACCTACAGTAAATATTGTGAAACGAACGGACTAAAATTAACCGGCCACTATTGGGAACATGGCTGGCCCATGCCAACAGATGGCTTCGACGAAGCCTCATGTTACCTGTTTCAGCAGCAACCGGGCGTCGATATGCTTGGAAATGAATACACTCCAAAAGGGCTGGGCGGGCAGTTTGGAAATACCCGGGCCATCCGCGAATTACAAAGTACAGCCAACCAGGCGGGGCACCAGCGAACATTAAGCGAAACATACGGCGGAGCAGGGTGGGAAATTCCGTTTTCCAATCTCAAGCGACTCGTTGACTGGGAAGTTGTGCTGGGGGTGAATTTTGTCAATCAGCACCTCTCCTATTACACCCTCAAGGGGGTCCGCAAATTCGATTATCCCCCGTCATTTACCTACCACGAACCCTGGTGGGATAATTATAAAGCCATGGGCGACTATATCGGACGTATTTCGATGGCAACCTCCTCGGGCGAACAAATCAATAAATCACTGGTTATTCAGCCGAATACCACCTCCTGGATGTATTTTTCGCGCAAGGATAAAAACAGTATGCCCGATTCGATCAGGAAGAGTTTCAAAACATTTATCTATGAACTGGAGCGTAACCATTTTGAATATGACCTGGGGTCTGAAAATGTGATCAAATCAATCGGTTCGGTAGAGGAGGGAAAACTAATTGTCGGGAAACGGTCCTACGGGTTGATTGTAATTCCGGAATCGATGCAGAACCTCGATAAAACAACTTTTACGCTATTAAAAGAATACCTTTCTCAGGGGGGTAAAATTCTCTCTTTTGCGAATGAAATCCCCTTTCTCGACGGAAATGAATCCAATGCCTTCCATGAATTAAGGAATGCATATTCCAGTCTGTGGACAATTGCCAAAACCACTGATGAACAGACTGTTAAAAAATTATTTGCATTGCCTGATTTCTCAATCCAGGAATCTAACCCTGTTCAAGGAGAACTTTATTATCAGCGCCGGATGATGGCCGACGGTCAGATGCTGTTTATGGTAAATACCGACACACTTCAGAGTGTCGTTGCAAAAATCGATGCCAGGGGTCAGAGCCTGGTTAAAATGGATTTAACCTCCGGCGAATGTTTCAGTGTTGCGGCAAAAGCGATGGGCGAAAAACTCTCATTTGAAATTTCGTTACCTCCTGTTGGGAGCGCTTTATACTATTTATCCAACAACCCGCTGCACGAGACGAACTTGCCGGGTCAATTACCCAACGAACAGCCGGTTATAACCTCTGGAATTACTGTTCATCCGGCTAACGAAAATGTTTTGGTCCTGGATTATCTCGACCTGAAAACAACGAAAATCGATGTTAAAGAGATTTATTTTATGAAAGCCATGCACCAGCTCTTTGACAGCAACGGATTTGCAATGGGCGACCCGTGGCAGCATAAAATTCAGTACAAACAGGAGTATGTTGCGCTGGATACGTTCAAAACCAATTCTGCCTTCGAGGTGAATTACCATTTTTCAATTGCCGAAAATACAACTGCGGAAACCATCAGTAAACTAAGTGCGGTAGTTGAGAGGCCTGAATTATGGGATGTCCTGGTCAACGGTGAAAAAGTGGAAAAGAGTGAGGCCTGGTGGATTGACCGTGAGTTTTTTAAATTCCCCATCGGGAAAAAAGCCAGAAAAGGTGTAAATCTGTTGACGCTCAGAGCACCCAAAATGTCGGTATATGCTGAATTAATGCCTGCATATATCGTCGGTGATTTTGTTTTAAATCCGCTAAATCAGGGATTTGAAATTTCATCGGGGACAATCGCCGCATTGGGCTCTTGGAAATCAATGGGTTATCCATTCTATGCTCAAAAAGTGTCTTATTCCGAAAGTTTCGACGCGGCCAATGCCGAAGGGGAATATAAGGTAAAACTGAATAAATGGAACGGGGTCCTTGCTGAAGTTTATGTGAATGACAAGAAAGCCGGAATGATTGCCTATCCCCCGTATGAATTAAATATCACCAGATTTATCGGTAAAGGGAAGAATGAGATTTCGGTAAATGTGATCGGAAGCCTGAAAAATACCTTTGGTTATTTCTATAAGCACCCCCATCGTTGGATTAACGGTCCCGGAGACTGGGACACAGCGCCCGATAAGATCCCGGGAATCGGACAATATTTCCTGATGGATTATGGACTGACTGAACCCTACAGTGTGATCCACATGAATTAAAACCACTTTTTATAAATACACTAACAATCAACATCATGAATCAAATTACATTAAAATCAGCTCAGGGCGAATTTTGGCTTTCAGTGATCAAAGCAATAATTATTATTGCCCTGATCGCATTTATCATTCAACCTTCCTCAGCAGCTTCCCTAAAGCAAAGCTCCAAAATCGCCGGAGTTCAGGTTGGCACTATCACCTACAGCTACCGCAGTATGCCTGATCAAACAATTAAAGGTATACTTCATTATGCCATCCAGTCGGGATTAAGCTCTGTTGAGCTAATGGGCGGGGCAGTTGAAGAGTATGCCGGTATTCCTCAGGTCAAAGACCCTGAGATCATCAAGAAATGGCGTTCAACGGTTTCGATGGATAAATTCAAGGAGATCCGTAAAATGTTTAATGACAAAGGGGTAAAGATCAATATCCTGAAACTGGGTGACAAAAGCTGGTCTGATCCGGAAATTGATTACGCATTTAATGCGGCCAAAACACTGGGAGCCATTGGGATAACCATGGAGATTTCCGAAGATGCCGCAAAACGGATGGAACCTTTTGCTGCAAAACACCACATGTTTGCGATCTTTCACAACCACGGTCAACCCGGCGATCCAAAATTCAGCTTTGACAGAGTACTTGCCCTTGGTTCACATCTCCGGCTGAACCTTGACTGTGGCCACTATTTTGGCGCTACCGGTCTGGACCCAACACTGATCATCGAACGGCTTCATAATCGTATCGTCAGCCTCCATTTAAAAGATAAGACAGGTCCAAAAGATTCAGATCCGAATAAAAACCAGGTTTGGGGCAACGGGAAAACACCAATTGGAAAAATCCTCCGGTTAGTTCAAAAGAAGAAATACCCCATTGAATGTGATATCGAACTTGAATATACTGTTCCTGCCAGTTCAGATGCAGTAAAAGAGGTAGCCATATGTCTTGAATATTGCCGTGCCGCACTGCTACCTAAAAAATAGCCGTAACGATCAACTGTGTTATTCCCGGAAATTGACCGGATGGCTGTTCATATTCCGAACAGCCATCCGGTCTACCGTTCAGAATAGTGGCTGAATAGACAACCAACTATCAGCCAAAGCTTAACCATTGAATTAGTGAATACGATTACTATAAAAATTTCGAGGACATGAATTTTTTAATCAAAACAAACATTTACCACCCAGCGAATATTGCACGAATACTTTTCGTTGTTGGAATTATATTCGTTTCATTCCTTGGATCCACAATTTCAATGGCGTCTCAATATAACAAGGTAATCATTCAGTACAGCGCAAATGCAGGCAAAGTAGAACTGAATATCACGAACTTACTGGCTGACAGGCTGAAGGAAGCAGGTCTGGCGGATGTTCAGGTAGTTACCGGCAATCTTGAAACCAAAGGAGATAAAAATGGTTTGCTGGTTATGCTTGGAATACCCAAAAACTACGAAGCGATTAGTTCCTGGTTAATCAAAGAGCATATCGCGGCATTGACAGATTTGGAACCCGGCCCCGAAGGGTTCTTACTGAAAAAAAATGACAATCAGAATATTATTGTAGCAGCAGGTATCGATGAGCGCGGGTGTCTATATGTGGTTGGGGAACTTCTCAGGCAGGCAACTATCAGAAACGGAGTACTTAAATTCCCGGATAATCTCGAGGTGCGGACAGCTCCGGCTTTTGAAATCCGCGGGACTCAGGTACAGCAAAGCAATATCGCACGTGAACTTGGCAAGGCACGTCCCTGGGGAGACAAGGAGCTCCACCGGGTTATCCTCGATTACGCGCTGGCGGGTGCAAATATCTTTTCAACAGGGTATGGCCCAACCTTCGACTTTTTAAGATCTTATGGTTTGATGACCCAGGGCGAATTTGGCCCAAATACTGCCGGAACAGCAGTCCCAAAAGAGTGGGAAGCAAAGGAATCGATTGGGAGGACCGGATATGTTTGTTTATCGGTTCCTGAGGCGAATGAGCACATGCTGAAAATATGCGACGATTATTTCAGGGATCACCCGGCATTCGACCTGGTTAAATTCTGGGGCGGTGATGGCGGAGGATGTGAATGTGACAAATGCAAACCTTACGGATTGATTTTTATCAAAACCGTCGAAAAAATGGGTGAGATCGTACACAAATACCATCCCGAAACCCGTCTCTACTTCACCAATCAAAAATTCGACAATAACGATGACAATGCCATATTTAAATATTTGCAGGAAAAACCACGTGACTGGCTCTGGGCCTGGGGATATGGTCCGGGATCCGATGCAACTTCCTGGCAACCCGGACACAGGCAAACCCACCGTATGGACCTCTTCCGCTATCCAGGCTACGGCCCCTACAGCCTCTATCCCAAGGAGATCCTTCATCAACTGCCACCTCAACAAAAGCTCCTCTATTACAATGAGATAACACACTGGAAATATGCCCAGCATGCATTTATCCAAATGTATCCGCGACCTGACAGGGATGGAAATCATCCTCCCCACTGGAGCCACGAAATATACGAACGACGCCCCGATCAGTTTCTGACCATGGTCTATAACCGGCTTTCGTTCTACGCCTGTCCCCAGAATTACTACCGGGTATTTAATGACCTGATGCCCTACGGCGTGGGCGATATCACCCATTCAAGCGGTCATCACGATCACTTCAACCAGTGGATGTGGGCACGACTTTTATGGGCTCCCAGGACAAGTCTCGAGGCAGTCATAAACGACTATTGCAATACCTGGTTTGGACCTGAAGCAGCCCCCGTGATGGCAAAGGCCCTCTTAATTCTGGAACAGAACCTTGAGGAAAAACAAGGTACTCCGCTACCCGAAAAAACGGGAATAAAAAGATATTATGACCTGGTTAAACAAGCCGGGAAACTCATCCCCAAAGAAATAATGGAACAGGATTGGTGCTGGAGAATGTATATGCAAAAAGGGGTACTTGACCGGTATACCCAGCTCAATGCCGAACAACAAATCCTGCTGCAATCCAGAATTGAAAAACTGATTGCTGAGGCATTAAAAAGTGGTGAAACCAAGAAAGCAATAGCTGAAGCACTTAACTGGTTTGACCTCAAGGAAACGAATGAGATGATTGCTCTGCGTGAGGAAGCAACAGCACTGGGCGAAGAGAGCAATCGATTATTTGGCGAAAGGAATGACGGCCTTTACAACTTAAAGCACGACTTTATCGGCTTAGGCTGGCTGCAACGGCAGCTTGAGAGGGCCAAAACAGCCGATACCAGGAAAAAAGAGGAGCTCCTTTCGATGATTGTGGATTATGAAAATCCCGGAGAGGGGGGCTTTTATGATAACCTTGGGACTTACAATATTGCGCCACATGTGGTTGCCGGGTATCCCTATGATCATGGTCAACCCTATGTATCTCAAATGCTTTCAGAGGGAAACCGACCTTCACAACGGTCAATGCACTATACTCAAAATGAAGACCAGGGGTTAACCTTTCACTATACCAATCTCGATAAATATGCCTCTTACAAAATCAGGTTCACCTTTGTACGGCCATGGTATCAGAAGCAGTACGCCATGAGGATGAACCAGAAGAGCCAGAGTATATACGCCAATAATATCCTGATTGCCAAAGATGTGGAGCTTCCTTTGCAGATGTCCGACTTCTTTACCTATGAAATCCCCGCCCAGGCAATAGCCGACGGGGAGCTGACAATCAGGCTGGAGCGTGCAGCTGACGTAGCCCATGGCGACAGGGTAAGTGTCGAACAATGGCGGAATGCCGGAGGCTGGGGTACCCTCGCATCTGAAGTTTGGCTGATAAAAAAGCATTAATCTTATTTAATTATCAAATTTAATTCTTCGATTAGACCATTGCTAAAAACCGACTTATTCGGAAGATCCAGAAAAGGGTAGGTTACTTTCGATAGATAGAGCCCCTGTGCATATAGAGGAATGATCGTTTTTGGGGTCTCCCTGGTTTTCAGATAGTTTTCAAAATCAGAAACCGAAAGTACCCCATTCCCAACTTCCACCAATTTTCCCATGATAATCCGGATCATCCCGGCCAAAAACCGGTTCGAGGAGATATAAAACCGTATTCTGGTCTTTTGCGTATTGGTGAAAAGTTTCGCCTCGGAAACATGACAAATCGTATGGTCATACTTTAGCGGGGACTTGCAAAAACAGCTGTAATCATTGTATTGGGTAAGCAGGCCAGCCGCCAGGCTCATTTTGCCGAAATCTGCATCCGGCAACGGGTAGAAAGAGCTCAATCCTAAAAGGTACGGATCTTTCTGAGTATGAATAAAATAATCATAACTTCGCTGAATTGCACCGAAACGGGCATGGGGCATCCCATCCATTGGAATAACATCAAAAACGGTAATATCGTGGGGGAGACATTTGTTGAGCCGAAAGAGCAAATCAAAGTCCAACGCTCTTTCGAGGTCAAAGTGAAAAAAAAACTGGCTCGCATGAACATGGGCATCAGTCCGGCCGCAACCTACAATTGAGATCGGTTCTTTAAAGATCTGACCGAGTGTCACCTCCATAACCTGCTGAACACTAATTATCCCGGGCAGCTTCTGCCACCCCTGGTAGTTATTCCCCTTATAGGCGATATGAATAAAATAGCGCAATGGATAAATTATCTTTTTGCAAATATACTTCTTTGGAATCATCAAGGATTAAAAGTCATTGATTAGCGTTATTTTTGAAATAAAATTCTTGTTATGCTATCCATTAATCCGTATTCAGGCGAAATCATTCAAAGCTATCCGGAGTACACTTCCGGCGAGGTGGATACCATCCTCTGCCAGGTAGATCATGCATTCCATCAATGGAAACTTAAAAGTTTTGAAGAACGGTCAATCCTGATGAGAAATCTTCAGGCCAAATTGCTTGCGAAAAAAGGGGAACTTGCCGCAATCATGGTTGCAGAAATGGGCAAGGTTTTACGCGAAGCGATTGGGGAAATTGAGAAATGTGCGTTGGTTTGCTCTTATTATGCCGATAATGCCGGAATGTTTCTGAAAAATGAACCCGTTCAGACTGAGGCTGCCGAATCCTATATCTCGTATCAGCCTGTCGGGACCATACTGGCTGTCATGCCGTGGAATTTTCCATTCTGGCAAGTCTTTAGATTTCTGGCCCCCGCATTAATGGCCGGAAATACAGGCGTTCTGAAACATGCCGCGAATGTCTCCGGTTGTGCCCTGGCTATTGAACAGCTGGTTAGCGAAGCCGGATTCCCACCTAATGTTTTCAGAACCTTGCTGATTAGCTCATCCCGCGTTAATGAGGTAATCGAAAATCCACGAATTAAAGCAGTTACATTAACAGGAAGCACACCTGCCGGCAAATCGGTTGCGGCTGCTGCTGGCTCAGTATTGAAAAAATCGGTTCTTGAATTGGGAGGTAGTGACCCTTACCTGATCCTCGAGGACGCAGATATTAAAACAGCCGCCCGGTTATGCGTAATCAGCCGTCTTCTCAATGCCGGACAAAGCTGCATTGGCGCCAAACGATTTATCGTTGCAGACAAAATATATGATGCTTTCGAGGAGGAATTTCTTCGGTTAATGCGTTTGGCAACTTTTGGTGACCCACTGAATCCGCAAACGACCATAGGTCCGCTTGCCAGGAAAGATTTACGCCATGAATTGCATGAACAGGTCATGAAAAGTTGTACAATGGGGGCCAGACTCCTACTCGGAGGTTACATTCCTGAAGGTGCCGCCACATTTTATCCTCCCACCATCCTGACCGGTGTCACCCCTGAGATGCCGGCATACCACCAGGAACTTTTCGGACCTGTAGCCGTTTTATACCGCGTTAAATCGGAGGAAGAGGCAGTCAGAATTGCCAATGATACGGTTTTCGGATTGGGCGCAGGGATTTTCACTGCTGATCTGACCAAAGGCAAACTACTGGCAGAAAGAGGGTTGGAAGCCGGCTGTGTTTTTGTAAACGACTTCGTAAAATCAGATCCACGGCTGCCGTTCGGCGGAATCAGAGAGAGCGGTTATGGCCGGGAATTATCCGCTGCCGGCATCCGGGAATTTGTCAATATTAAAACAGTGGTCCTAAAATAAACCAGATCATCAACCTAAACCTACCAGTGGATTATGTCAACATATTTTTTGTATTTTCGGGCTAAATTTCAAATTAGACTATATCATGATTTAGATCCACCAACCTGAAAACAATCCTGTTTTTCAATCAGTGCTTTTTTTACGCTCGCTGATCTCTAAACGATATAACTGAGAAAAAAATTTGTGTACCTGTGAAACCCTCATGAACTGCCATTCACAAAAGATGATGAACAGAACCTATGAGGATTCAACCAGAATCAAGAATCTATCGATAAGTAAATAACCTAAATTAATTCGGGTGAAGTATCTCCTGCTAATGCTGTTACTACTCGCTGTTCAATGCTACGCGAAAAAACCGGTTTATCTTTTTTCCTATTTTACCGACAATGGTCAGGATGGATTACACCTGGCATACAGCAATGATGGTCTGAAATGGGAATCCCTAAACGGAGGAAAACCCATGGTTGCTCCGGCAGTTGGTCCGGATAAACTGATGCGTGATCCATTTATCCTGCTGGGCAAAGATGGAATATTTCACATGGTTTGGACGAGCAGCTGGAAAGATCGCCAGATCGGCTGCGCATCATCCGCCGATTTGATCAACTGGTCGGAACAAAAAACGATCCCTGTAATGGCCAATGAGCCAACTGCGAAAAACTGCTGGGCTCCCGAAATGGTATATGATCCTCAGAATAAAAACTATATCATCTTCTGGGCCACCACCATTCCGGGTCGACATACTGATGTGGCAGATTCAGAACGCGAAAAAGGGCTTAATCACAGGATATACAGTACCACCACCTCAGATTTTAAAAATTTCACCCCAACCAGGCTATTTTTTAATCCGGATTTTAGCGTGATAGATGCAACAATTCTGTCAAAAGGAGACACATTTTATATGTTTGTCAAGAATGAAAATCCAAACCCACCCGAAAAAAATATCCGGATAACGCAGGCCAAATCCGCGGCAGGACCCTATCCTGTTATAGTATCTGCTCCAATTACCGGAAAATACTGGGCTGAAGGGCCAACTGCACTTTTAATTGGCGACTATGCATATGTCTATTTCGATAAATACAGAGACCATCATTATGGCGCAGTGAGGTCAAAAAATATGAAAGATTGGGAAGACATCTCCGATAAGGTAATTTTCCCCGATGGAACCCGACACGGAACTGCATTTAAGGTCTCCAATAAAATATTTAATAAACTAATTAATTTGAAATGACCGAATTAAAGTATTTAATTGTCGCCATGGCAATCTTATTGGCCTTCCCGGTCAAGGCTCAGAATCCGTTATCAGTCATAAACCTAAAATGCGATTCCAGAATTAATCCGCCGGGGATTAGCATACAGAATCCCCGTCTAAGCTGGGAGATCCTCTCATCTGAAAGAGATACCAGGCAATATTCCTATCAGATTCTTGTTTCCGACAGCCCCGAAAAGCTCCAACAGGACGCAGGAAATATCTGGGATTCGAAAATTGTGAAATCCGAACAGTCAACCCTGGTTGAATATGCCGGAACACCGTTGATTTCAGAAAAAAAATATTTTTGGAAAGTAAAAGTCGTCAGCCATTCGGGGAAAGAGACAGCCTGGAGTAAACCGGCAAGCTGGCAAATGGGACTCCTTTCAGTCAAAGACTGGGAAAATGCAAAGTGGATCAGCTATGAAAATCTCCCCGAACCGATGAGAGTGGTTCCCGGGGTGCATGGTGACGGAAAAGATTTGGGAACCAAGGCTGTCAAGCGAAGTGTAGTCCCGCAGTTCAGAAAAGAGTTCAGGATTGAAAAGCAGATCACAAATGCAACCTTATATATTTGCGGGTTGGGGCAATACGAAGCTTCAATAAATGGACGGAAAGTCGGTCAAAGCTTCCTGGCTCCCGGCTGGACCAATTATGATAAAGTGTGCCTTTACAATACCTATGACGTCACTCAATATTTAAAATCGGGCAAAAACACTATCGGGGTAATTGTGGGGAACGGATTTTACAATATCAACAGGGAACGGTACCGAAAGCTGGTGATTGCCTTTGGCTATCCCAAAATGATCGGTAAATTGAAAATCGATTATACCGATGGAACTTCCTCTACGCTTATTTCGGGAACAGACTGGAAATGTGACCTCTCCCCTATCCTTTTCTCAAGCATCTATGGTGGAGAGGATTATGATGCCAGAATGGAACAAAAAGGGTGGAATACACCCGGATTTAACGATATCAAATGGAAATATGCCCTTGTCGCTCCGGCTACCTCAGCCCAGTTAACCGCCGAAACTGACAATCCGGTTTCGGTCAGGGAGATCATTCAGGTAAAAAAAACAGAGCAGCCGGAACCTGGAAAGTATCTCTACGATTTCGGACAGAACTGCTCGGGAATCATCGAACTTAAAGTGACAGGAAAAAGAGGTTCCGTAATTAAACTGACTCCCGGCGAGCTGATTACAACGGATAAAAAAATCAATCAGAAGGCATCCGGATCGCCCTATTTTTACACCTATACCCTAAAAGGTGAAGGCGTAGAAATCTGGAGACCCCGGTTTTCGTATTACGGATTCAGATATTTAATGGTTGAAGGCGCTGCCCCAACATCTGAAAAACCGGGAAAGTATAAGCCGCAAATTATTGATTTACAAATGGTACATACTTGTAATTCAGCGCCAAAAACAGGAGAATTTAACTGTTCAAATCAGCTTTTCAATCAGATCTACTCATTGATTGACTGGGCGGTTCAAAGTAACATACAAAGTGTGGTCACCGATTGTCCCCACCGCGAAAAGCTGGGCTGGCTCGAACAAACCTACCTGATGGGTGCGTCAATGTTTTACAATTACAACTTATATCCACTCTACCGGAAAGCCATCCGCGATATGATCGTTGCACAGACTCCGGAAGGATTGGTACCCGACATCGCCCCCGAATTTGTTCCGTTTCAGAGAGGTTTTCGTGATTCTCCCGAATGGGGAAGCGCCGGGGTGATCCTCCCCTGGATGGTGTGGCAGTGGTATGGCGATCTTTCTGTAATCGAAGAAGCATTGCCGATGATGAAAAAATATGTCACCTATTTGGGGTCAAAGGCAGATAATCACATCCTTGATTATGGATTAGGTGACTGGTATGATTATGGGCCAAAATCTCCGGGCGAAGCTCAGCTAACCCCCAAAGCACTTACCGCTACAGCCATCTGGTATTATGACATTGTTTTGCTTGCAAAAATGCTTGATCTAACTCATAATAAGAAAGATGCATATGATATGCGCCTCCTTTCAGAGGAGGTAAAGAAGGCGTTCAATTCCAGATTCTTCAACCCGAAGACAAAAATTTATTCAACCGGAAGCCAGACAGCCATGGCAATGCCCCTGTGTGTGGGGTTAGTGGATGAAAACAACAAAAAGGAAGTATTCAAAAACCTGGTTGAATCAATCGCCGAATCGGGCAAATCGCTAACCGCCGGAGACATCGGATTCCACTTTTTAGTTAAGGCGCTTGCCGAGGGTGGTGGATCGCAATTGCTGTTTGATATGAACTTCAGGAATGATGTTCCGGGATACGGTTTTCAATTAAAGAAAGGAGCAACATCCCTGACCGAATCGTGGGCAGCTTTGGAACAGGTTTCCAATAACCATCTGATGCTGGGACATATTATGGAATGGTTCTATTCCGGTCTTGGTGGGATTCAACAGGAGGCAAACAGTTGCGGTTTCAAGGACATCATCATCAGACCTGAGATTGTCGGAGACCTCACCTGGGTCAAAACGAGTTACCTCTCCCCTTTTGGATTGATCAGAAGTGAGTGGAAAAAGGAAAAAAACATCCTGGAGATGAATGTGGAAATACCTGCAAATACCTTTGCTACAATATACTTACCTACAAATGACAAAAATTCGGTTACCGAAAATGGACAAAAAATAACACTGGTAAAAACTGCAGATGGTAAATTTTGCAGAAAAATCGGATCAGGAAGTTATATTTTCAGGATGGTCCTATGATTTACTCGATGAACATTAATTAATCAGACGATTTTCATAAACTCAATTCATGGTTTAACCATTTATATTCTATCTTTGAGAACTGTTTATGAAAAAATATAGGGAATTAAATGGGCAAAGATTACCAGGTTAATTCAGACACCATATTATGGAACGAGTTTATTCAAGGCAACCAGGAGGCATTTCGGGTTATCTATAATAGTCATGTCCAGTCCCTTTATAAATATGGGTGCCATATAACCCCTGACAAGGAGCTGATAAAGGATTGTATTCAGGATGTTTTTATCGATCTCTCCAAATATCGTTCCGGGTTGGGTGCGACGAACAATATCAAACTCTACCTTTTCAAATCGTTGAAATTAAAAATCATCAAATCATTGGACAAGGCAGGGATATTCAGTTCGATTGATAAGGAAATGTTGCCTTTTCAATATATGACCTCCATTGAGGAGGAACTGGAGGAAGACGAAACCCTCCAAATGAGAAACCGACATTTGGAAAAAGCCATAGAATCATTAAGCAACAGGCAAAAAGAGGCCATATATTTAAAGTTCGTTTCCGGACTGAGCTATGAAGAGATTGGCAAGACCATGAAATTAAATTACCAGTCGGCCCGAAACCTGGTCTTCAGAGGGCTCGAAAAACTACGGGAGAGCTTACCCAAAAATATATTTATGTTCTTTCTCCAATCCGGATTTACCCCTTTAAAATAAGGGATCCATCAGCGAGAGTTTTTCGAAACGTATAATTGTCCGGGCCTGAAATGCCGCCCGGCAGCCCACTCAATCGTAATTATGATCTTATTAAAAAAAAATCATGATTTAGTGAGTACAAAATCAACAATCTCTCCTTTTAAAGGAAAATGATGCTCCATGATACCAGCAAACCTACACCATAAAATCGAATTCATTCACAATCAATATTTTGTGGAATGGGTGCTAAAACCCTCTGAAGCTTCAGATCAGTATTGGAAAACCTACCAGACAGAAAATCCCACTCATCAGAAAGATATCGATCACGCCCGATTTATAATCAAAGGTCTTATTCATGATGAGAAATCGTTATCGGAAGATGACGTTATTGCCCTATGGAATAAAATAGGGCAAACTAAATTTACCGAAATAAGGAGGTTATCCCCGCTGAAAAAATGGTTGGCGGCAGCGAGTATTTTGTTTCTTGTTGGCCTCTCCGGCTGGTTTTTAACCCAAAGGGGGGAACAAAAAGCCGGAGAAGTTGATTATCTGTCTGTTGCAGCTAAAATAAATGCCGGCAATGAGATTAAACTGATTCTGGCAAACCACTCCCAAAAAACTTTTAACTCCAAAGTCGTTGACCTTAAATACAAAAAGGATGGCAAACTGGAGACAAAAACCGACAAACAAGTTCATACCGAAGAGCTTACCGGGAATACAGGAGCCATTCAGATGAATCAGTTAATTGTCCCGTTCGGAAAACGTTCCAGTATTGAACTGGTTGATGGAACCAGGCTCTGGCTCAACTCAGGCAGCAGAGCCATCTATCCGGTTGCATTCAACGGGAAAACCCGTGAAATCTATATCGAGGGTGAAGGGTATCTGGAAGTTGCCCATGATGCGACAAAACCGTTCTTCGTAGTGACTGATCAGATAAAAGTCAAAGTCCTGGGGACAAAATTCGACGTTTCAGCGTATAAAGACGACGCCCGGGTTTCTGTAGTTTTGGTCGAAGGATCGGTTCTTGCCACATCTGCTTCGGAAAACGTAGTTATAAAACCGAATCAGATCTATAATTATCAAAAATCGACCAAAGAGTCTAAAATAGAAAAGATCAATGTATTGGAATATGTGTCATGGAAAGATGGGTGGATGCTGTGTAACAAGGAAAAACTAAACTCCATAACAACCAAATTATCAAGATATTACAATGTCAGAATAACCTGCAATAACCCCTTGATAAACAGCATGACCCTCACCGGCAAACTTGATCTCAAAAACAATTGCGAGGATATTTTTAAAGTCATCTGTTCAACTGCACCTTTAAAATACGAAATGATTGGAAACACTATTAGCCTGACTATAAGATAGAAATGAGAAGTATTTAACCACAAAAACAACTAAGCCAATGAGATGACAAACCAGACAAAAAAATGACAGGCCATATTGCAGTATAGCCTGTCAGAAGTTTTAACTCAATCGAAATTTATTAAAAACAAATTAAAACCAGACAAATTTATGCAAAAATTCGGGTTATTGGTTCCGTATATCCGGAACTTTAAAAAATTCATGCTGATTATGAAATTATGTTCGCTGATTCTACTTATTTCATTAGCAACAGCCTCCGCCAAAACTAGCTATTCACAAAACACGAAATTCACCCTGAATCTCGGACAGGTCACTGTAAAACAGCTATTTGACAAAATAGAAAGCAGCAGTGAATTCATTTTTGTTTATTATGATAATATTGTTGACTTAAGCAAAGAAGTCTCTATTACTGCAAATAATGAAACCCTGGAAGAGATTCTGGAGAAAGTTTTCAAATCCTCGGAAAATACGTATAAGGTTTTTGACCGGCAGGTAGTTATAACCAAAAGGGATGGTTTAAAAGCTGACACAGAAGTTTTGTCTGCTCCACAGCCACAGAAGAAAGAGATCACTGGTCAGGTAGCAGACAGTAAAGGGCTTGCTTTGCCTGGGGTAAGTGTTGTAATCAAGGGAACATCCATAGGCACCATCACAGATTTAAATGGGAAGTTCAATCTGTCAGTTCCTGCAGAAACGAAGTCACTTGTATTCTCCTTTGTGGGTATGAGCAGCCAGGAAATTGTTTTGGGAAACAAATCAACTTTCAATATTAAGCTCTCCGAGCAGGTTGTCGGACTTGAGGAAATCGTTACTGTTGGATATGGCACTGAGAAGAAAGTGAATCTAACCGGCGCCTTATCGGTTGTATCTGGCAATAAACTGAATAACAGCCATATTAGCTCTTTAGCAGAGATGCTTCAGGGACAGCTTTCCGGACTTTCGGTAATTCAGAGTACCGGTGAGCCTGGAAATGAACAGGTGAACCTGACATTAAGAGGAAGAGGCTCATTTGGCGGAAACCTTGCTCCGCTGCTTGTTGTTGATGGAATCCCGGTGACTGATATCTCAGCCATTAACACCTCCTCTATTGAGTCAGTTACGGCTCTAAAAGATGCTGCATCCAGTGCCATTTACGGTTCACGGGCTGCCGGTGGTGTTCTGTTAATTACAACTAAACAGGGAGCAACGGGTAAAGAGGTGATTAGTTTTGACTCAGATATTTCTGTGCATTCCCCTGCCAGAATGCCTTCATTAATTACCAACTCGGCTGAATATATGACGATGTACAATGAGGCGAAACAAAACAGGTATGGAATAGGCACTGCAAATCTCTATACTCAGGCACAAATTGACAGTTATAAAAATGCACCTAAAGGTGACTTAAAACACCCGAACACAGATTGGGCTAATGCCTTATTCAATCCTGCCAAAGTTCAAAATATCAATCTTGGCATAACCGGAGGAAATGAAAATTCATCCCATAACATTACCCTGGGTATTATCAACCAACCGGGTACCATGACGGGATTTGATTATAAGAAGTATACGCTTCAAATAAATTTAACTTCCAAACTAAACAAAAGGATTCAGGTCGGAGTTTCAGCCAGAGCGATGTACAGCGAAAGGGACGGAGCTGGCGGTAGTAATTCACCGGGTCAGAACCTGCCTTTCTCAGAAAGCATAATGAATCAAGCCATTAACCAGGCACCCACTTATGGTCCAAGATTAGCAAACGGCAATTTTGTGTCGATGGCATTCCCAACCATTGAAACCCCAAGTACCAATCCGTTTGCCACAATATACAATACCCCTACTACCGACAGGGACCTGCGGCTGGAAACTTCCGCATTTTTAAAGGTATCCATCACCGATTGGCTAGCCTGGGAATCAAGGGGTGGCTTTAATATTGACAACGATCTCAAACACTCTTTCTCGGCTTTAACATCAACCTATTATTGGGATGGTACTCAGCCTCCAAATGCACAACCGGGTAGTGTTGGGGGTAACCTTGGAGCAGGTGATGCCAATGGCCGGATGATTAATCCCGTATTCTTCACGACCTTAAACGCCCACAAACAAATTGGAAACCATTATATTTCAGCAATGGGTGGTTACCAGGCAGAATACACCAGGACTAATTTTTTCTCTGCCCAAAGACAGAACTTCCTGCAGTCAGCCGCTCAGCAAATCGATGCTGGTGTAAATAACACCAATCAATTCACAACCGGGAATTCATCAGAGCTAGCACTTGAGTCGTTCTTTGGCCGGATTAATTACAACTACAAGGAAAAATACCTGGTTGAAATCAATGCCCGTGCCGATGGTTCATCCCGGTTTTCTCCCGCCAAACGCTGGGGAGTCTTCCCGTCCGGTAGCGTTGCATGGCGTCCGTTGAAAGAGTCTTTTATGCCTGAAATCAACTGGATGAGCGACCTTAAGTTACGCGGTTCATTCGGCGTCTTAGGAAATCAGAGTGGCGTAGGCGGCAGCAATTATCTTTATCAGAATTCCCTGTCAACCACAGCAATACCCGGCTCGGCATGGGGAGCACAGCCTCTTTATGCCTTTAATAAATCAAGCATAACCCAGGGAGTTGCTTCACCGGCGTTGATTGACCCAACCCTAACCTGGGAAACAACCTACTCTACCAACGGAGGTATTGACATTTCGCTCTTTAAAAACAAACTAACCATTGGCGTTGACTATTACCTCAAGAAAATTGTTAATATTCTCGTTCCTGACGCTAAACTGCCCTACTATTCCGGCTATGGGACACAGGTCTCGGCTCAGGGTTCCATGCAGAACAAAGGTTTGGAGTGGACGATCAACTATAAGGGGAATGCTGGCGATGTCAATTACGGAATTACCTGGCTGGTAGACGGAAACAGGAACAAAGTATTAACTTATCCGACCCCCGGTCCTTATGGTAAGCAGATGTATGCTCCCGGAATTGAATATGGTGCCTATTACCTGAATATTTTTGCCGGAATCCGCCAGGCACCCGAAGTTGTAAATTATAATGGAACTACGCGTACGGTTCCTGCAGGTACCATGATTATTAAGGATCTTCACGGACCTTCAAGCCCTTCAAATTATGGAATGGGAGTTGGTGGACCCAATGGTGTGGTCAACAGAGATGGTGACCGGACAGTTATTCAGGGTGCAACACCCAAATTTGAAACAAGTCTGAACCTGACTGCCTCCTGGAAGGGATTTGATATCTCCTGTTTCTTGTACGGCGTTTATGGCGTCAAGCAATATATTGAAGGAGCCGGATGGGACCCATTTAACGGCAATACCGCTGCCCCTTCGACCATGTGGAGAAACAGATGGACACCCAATAACCATTCCACCAAAATGCCAATGCTCGATTTTGGCAGTGTTGGAACAGGAGCCTGGTATATTCCGGGGGTTCAGGATGGTGATTTGGGAAGAAACACCTTCAGTCTCTTTGATGGTTCATACCTTCGTCTGAAAAATATTAATGTAGGTTATACCTTTAAATTTCAAAAATATGGAATCAGGGCGTTAAGGGTTTATTTCTCAGGAGATAACTTATTAACTATCACACGTTTTCCGGGTGATCCGGAACGGTACACCGGTGTTTATACCGACGGCACAGCAGCCAGACAGTTTGATAACACCTTTCTCCGTTACCCGCAAAATAAGATATTTTCCGTGGGGGTAAGTCTGAAATTCTAATATTTAGAAATTAAAAAAATACTACGATGAAAAAAATAATTATAAAGTCGATTCTGATACTGATATTGGCATTTGGTGTCTTATCATGTAAAAATTTCCTGGATCTTCAGCCACTTAATGTCGTGCCTGCGGCTACCTACTATACCAATGATGCCACTATTCAAAGCGGACTTGCCGCTTGTTATGCAGGATTATACCTGGTTACGGCTAATGGTTATCAGGAATTAAATACTTTCCCCGGCGTTACCGACGATGGCTACACAGATGACGGTTCCTGGCAAATGTTCGTTCAAAACACATTGAACAACAACATGACCGGACAGCTAAATGTCATGTATTCAAATACCTATGAGGCCATCGTAAAGGTAAATAATTTTGTTGCCGCAATTGCTCCGACAAATGTGATTGACCCTGCAGTGAAGGCTCAATATATTGCAGAAGCAAAAGTCCTCAGAGCTTATTTCTATTTCTTCATTACCAATATTTTTGGGGATGCCGTTTTAACCCTTCAGCCTGACGGATCAAGAGCACAGCTTTTACAGGAAACGCGGACTTCGAGGATCGCCATCAAAGACTCCATGGTTACTGATCTGATGAATGCCATCAAAGTACTTCCAAAAACTTACTACGGCACTGGTCATATCGTTAGCGGAACGGCTGCACTACTGGCCATGAAATTCAAGCTGATGGATTACGGAACACCCGATTATGCCGGCATAATTAGTTTGTTTGAGGCTAACTTCAAAGTCACGGGTGATCCCACCTTTGGTCTGGTAACAAAAAGGCAGTTCAAATCACTCTTCGACGGAAACAATTCAAAAAATACGGCTGAATCCGACATGCTTGCTCCCACGAGCAACAATGAAGTTATGCTCAGTGCACGGTACAGCACCTCAGCGATCCTTCCTTTTCCGTACATAGGCGGGCTTGTGTCGACCACCAACTGTGCCCGTCCGAACCTGTTCAAATTCTATCAGTTTGATGACGGCACTCCATACGATGCAACCGGCGCCAATCCAAAATACAATGCAGCCAATCCATTTCTAAACAGAGATGCCCGTTTGACTTTTACCATTGCCAACAAAAATTCTCAGGACACCATGGCTTATCAGCCAACAAAAAATTTCCTGAGCACCAATCCGACAGGTTATGCATGGAAAAAATACACCCCTTACTACATCCTCTATACCCGACCACTTGCCGTTGGAGAGATACTCGCCCAGGATGTTATTCTGATGCGTTATCCTGAGGCTTTATTGACTTACGCAGAAGCTCTCAACGAAACCGGGCGCTCAACAGATGCTCTTGCAGCACTTAACGCAGTACGCACAAGATTCCTGCCTGCTTCAACAGCGAGTGGCCAAGCCAATATTCGACTGGCCATTCAATATGAGCGTCGGGCTGAATTTGCCCAGGAGGGTGGCATGCGCTATTACGACCTGCAAAGACTGAACCTGATGCAGACAGTATTGCCAACACTTCCGGTATCGGTTCTTAGTCAATCTACCATGTGCACATTTGGCACACGGGAACGCTATTGGCCAATACCTGCATTTGAAATTCTGGCAAATCCCAAAATCACCCAAAATACGGGCTACTAAATTAAGGATTAAAAAATAAACACCATCAGTTTATTGCGTTCAAACTGGATTAGCCGGGGCAGTTTCATAGTACTGCTCCGGCTTTTTTGTAATTATAATCCTGTCGTATCCCAGAATTCCCCACTCTGATTCCCACTAAATTTTTACTAATCCTGATATTTTATATCTGTCCCCAAACATTGGTGACCAATGTTTTATTGTAAAATTTTATTTTATATTTGTCTTCATCAACCGTAATAAACCGTTTTGAAATCTCTCTGTATCCGGCAATATTTCATCCGGTACAGCCTCAATTCATGAATGATCTGAATACCGGGTCAATGCCAATTACAAATAAAGTGACAATTAAAATGAAAGTCATAATTTTCTGAAATATGGAAATAAGCAATCAGGCTTCCCGCCGAAAATTTATAGGCAATACCGGAATTGCCATGACCACCCTTGCCGTTGCACCAAACCTGACTCTGGCCGGCGGGATTACCAGTACCAGGAAAATCCGTATCGGAATTGTTGGCGGCCGCTTTGGCGCGGGTTTTCAGTTTCATGAACATCCTGGCTGTATCGTAGAGGCGGTAAGTGATTTGCGTCAGGACCGCCGTGAAAATCTTATGAAGGTTTACAACTGCTTAAAAAGTTATGAATCACTCGAAAAGCTGATCCTTGATCCCAAAATAGATGCCGTCTTTATAGCTACCCCGGCTCCCGACCACGTGCGCCATGCCGTGATCACCCTAAAAGCTGGCAAACATGTCTTGTCAGCTGTTCCGGCAGCTATGACCATTGAAGATTGTTTTCTGTTAAGAGCTACAGTTCGTTCAACCGGTCTTACCTATATGATGGCTGAAACCAGCTATTACCGGCAAAATACGATCTCTGTGAGAAAATTTTACAACGAGGGTCTCTTCGGGGAAATGTTCAGCGCCGCTGCCGAATATAACCATCCGGGGCTGGAAGCGCTATGGATTGAGGATGGAAAATCGACCTGGCGACATGGCCTTCCACCTCTGCTCTACCCGACTCACTGCACCGCGTTTCTCATTTCGGTGACCGGAGAGAGACTTGCTAAAGTTAGCGCTCTTGGCTGGGGAGATAAAAGCCCGCTAATCCAAAACAATCCTTACCATAATCCGTTCTGGAATGAAACCGCATTCTTTAAAACCAACAGGGGAAAACCTTTCCGTGTGGAAGTAAACTGGAAGGGCGCCTTGCGAAATACCGAGCGCGGTGAGTGGCGAGGAGATAAAATGTCGTTCTTCTCTTCATTTGATGAGGGAAAGGATCATACAATCATCCGCGTTGCAGATACAACCGGCACCGATGATGCCGGATTTCAACATAAAACGAATGTAGTGGAAGCCTACCCACAACACAATTGGTGGCAAACAGCTCTTTTGCCGGAACCCCTAAGACACAATTCAGGGCACGATGGTTCGCATTGCTTTATAACCCATGAGTTTATCGATGCCTTGATTAATAACCGGCAGCCTAAAATAAATATCTACGAAGCCCTTGCTTATACCGCTCCGGGTATTGTCGGACATCAGTCTGCCCTTAAAAACGGCCAATACCTGGACATTCCGGACTTTGATTCATGATTATTTCAAAGGTTCAGAGTTTCCTGAAATAAAAGTCAAAAAAGCCGAATTTAACACCTCTTACTGCCTGACTGGCAATGCAATACAATGTTGAATATTTCCCAAACAACCTTTCTGAAATGATCTCCAGGCTGACATTAATCGTTACTCTCTGCATAAACTTTTTGGGTTTTGGCGGGTATGGTTCGAAAGCGCAGGGAGAAACGTCACCAAATACAGGGATTCACGCAATTGGAGATGGGAATATCTGCCTCTATGGCCAGGGATCGAACATCATCCAACTTTTCGGAGCTCCGTATTCCTCACCTTCAATTCTTCGTTTAACCCTTACCGGATCAGATAGCGTTCATTCAGACAGAATAACAGGAACAGCAATCTGGAATCATCAGATTATGCGCGGGGGTGCGGTAATTTGTGCTCAAACCGATTTTATCAGTACCCCGGCAAGGTCGTTTATCCGTAAAATAACATCCAAAGCTGAAGTTGTCTATGAATTATCCGTGAACCCTGATGCATCATATAAAACCTATAATTCAGGAGTATCCGTCATTGCTGAAAAAAAATCACCCCAAATTAAGGGCATATGCCAAAGTTATCTGGTTGAAGTTCAGAAAACCGTTCCGCTGATGTTCTCTTACCTGCCTCCAAAGGGAAGATATTACCGCATTATGGCCGGCGGGGCTGCTAAATTTATCGCTCCCGATTCAACGCATAAAAAGATGAGACTGGAGATCGGTCCCGGCAGCAGTACCATCTTTGTGACGGCAGGTGAATCTGTTGAAGAGTTGGATCGTTACACCAGCGTTCTTGCCGTGTTAACAGTTGATTCATTGCTTTCAATGACTCAAAGGCAGTGGAAGGAATTCTCCCGGGCCCATCAGTTGATCAGGGAGAAGATAAAAAATCAAGGCATAAAAGATGCCATTGATGACATCTCCGTTCTGATAAAATCACAACAGGGAAAGACGGGCGGCGTTCTGGCTGGTCATGCATATCACATGGGATATGTCCGCGATCAATATGGCGTATCGCGGGGATTGCTGGCCATGGGCCATTACAGGGATGCAAAAAAAATTCTGGAGTTTTATTTTCAGAACTGGCAGGAATCGGGATATCTCAAAAATGCCCAGGCTATTGGTTATCCCCATATTTTTCACCGGCACGAAAATGACGAGGTGGAGATCACCGGTTATGTAGTCCTTCAGGCGATGAATTATTATGCAAAAACGAATGATTATCAATTCATTCATAAAATATTACCGATGCTGGAGTGGGCTGTCGGGGCTCAGAAAAAAAATCTTGTGGATGGAATGCTCCCGTTTAATGGTGACGAAACCTATATTGCCGGCGGAATATTGCCGCGAAAAGTCATGTACAACGGATCCGCAGAATCCACCCTGCTGTTTATCGAAGGCTCAAACCAGCTGGTTGAATGTCTGACAAAGAACAGATTATGGCACAGCAAAGAAATAACTGATTTAAAAAATATTGTTCAGGACTGCACAAATCGCTATCGCGCTAATTTCTTTAAAGATGGAACCCTGTTTACCAATAATCCGGAACGCGAATTAAAAATTCAGTATCCCCCATCAAGATTTGGAGTTTGTCTCCAGCCCGGGCATGGAGGTTATGCCGATAAGGTTTTTCATTTCAGGGGTCCGCTATACTATTGCAAAGATTGTTTGGCCAAGGATAATTCAGGGGTCGCAATTCCGGAGCCAGAGATATTTAATATTGTTTCCGTCTCCCTATTTCCATTTTACATCAATGCAACCCTCTTCACACCCCGCGAGAAACAGCAATTATTGGACCGGGTGATCAAATATTATCATGAAACAGGCGACATTTCTGAAAAGAACCTGATCCTGGGTTCCGATTACGGGTTCTTGCTCGATGGTCTGGTAGAGGTTAACAATCAGCTAAAGGATGAAATCTTCCGGAAAATGATGAATCTTCGGGATAATTCTGGATCCTGGGTTGAATATTACAGCTCAGCATTGGCCATGGGATGCAAATGCCGGCCGTGGGAAAGCGGGGTTAATATTGAGGCTGCAATAAGGTATTGGAAGAAAAAAGAGATAAATCCATGAGAAATGTAAAATTAAAATTGCAAATTGCAAAACAGAAATAAGTACGGAATTTCAAGGTAAATATCAAGCGATTAATCTGTTGTCAAAAACACTTAACCAACAAGAAATGAAAAATTCAAGAAGAAATTTTCTGGTCACAGCCGCTATCTCCGGTGCAGGGGCATTATTAATTCCATCATTGGCCCACGGATCCGAAAAGAAAAAACCACGGCCAAAAAAGAATGTTATTGTGCTTAAAGAAAATGCCATAATCCTGTTTCAGGGAGATTCAATCACAGACGCGGGAAGGGATCGGAAAAAGAAAGAAGCCAATAATACTGAAGCTGTCGGGCATGGTTACGCTTTATTTGCCACAGGTCAGCTACTCGAAAAATATGCAGAAAATAATTTAAAAATATATAATCGCGGAGTGAGCGGAAACAAAGTTTACCAGCTTCGCGAAAGATGGGATGAAGATTGTATTGCCCTTAAACCCGATGTGCTAAGTATTTTAGTCGGGGTAAATGATTATTGGCATACCCTGAACGGCGGCTATAAAGGTACCCTTCAAAAATTCATAACCGATTACAGGGAATTACTCAATTACACCATACAAAAACTCCCTGACGTTCAGCTTATTATATGTGAACCCTATACTCTGAAAGGTGGCGGAGCCATCAAACCGGAACAATGGTATCCGATGTTTGACGATTACAGGAAAGCAACCAAACAATTAGCCGCAGAATTTAATGCTGTTTATGTCCCCTTCCAAACGATGTATGACAAAGCCATTAAACGTGCTCCCGATCGCTACTGGTCACCTGACGGAGTACACCCCGGATTGCCCGGTGCTAAACTGATGGCTAATGGCTGGCTTACAAAAACAGGATTGAACAAAAAGGGGAAGAAAAAGAGAGAAAAACAATATAAATCAGAACTCCAATAATCTAATATTCAATTATTTGATGTTCTGTAAATCCTTTTTTGAAACGTCAGGATGAAACCTGTTTGCCCTGGCCGGCAAGTTATCGACAAAACAAATTCCACACCTGACAAACTATGAATCATTTAAGGGTAAATCAACTGATTGGATACCTTGTTTTTCTTTTTGCAACTAATTTTTGTGTTGGTCAAAATTCTGACAATCCAAATTTTCCATTAAATGATTTGACACGCGCCTCCTGGATTGGGGATGCCAGAGTTCAACCGGTATCAGACTCCCTGATGTACGGAGATGATCCTGCTCCACTTTTCCGGAAGCACTTCCTCGCGAAAAAGAAAATCCAATCGGCCAAATTTTATATCACGGCGGCTGGTTATTATTGCGCATCAATCAATGGCGGGAAAATCGGAAAGAACTTCCTTGATCCGGCCTGGACAAGTTACAGTAAAAGGGTCTATTATGCCGAATATGATATTACGTCACAAATAAGAGAGGGCCAGAATTGTCTTGGAGTAGAATTAGGCAATGGCTTTTATAACCCGTTACCGCTGCGGATGTTTGGCGCCTATAATTTACGGAAAATACTGGCAGTTGGCCGGCCAAAACTGATCGCCAGATTGTTATTGACCTATCGGGATGGAACCACCGAGGATATCTGCTCTGATCAATCCTGGAAATGGAAATTGGGGCCAATCATCCGAAATAATGTGTATATCGGTGAGTGCTATGATGCCAGGAAAGAGATCAACGGGTGGAATAAACCTAAATTCGACGACTCAAAATGGCCCAATGCATTGATTGACAATGGTCCTGGAGGAGAACTTCAGAAAGCTTTTTTCCCGGCTATACAACAGACAACTATACAGTACCCAATTGGTATAACATCAACCGGAAAAGACACCTATCTGATTGACATGGGGGTCAATTTTACAGGACTCTATAAAATCAAACTTCATGGAAATGCAGGTAACAAAATAACATTGAGGTTTGGGGAACGGAAGTATGAGAATGGTGAATTAAATCCGATGACGACCGTTTGCGGGCAGATCAAAAGAGCCGGAATGGGCGGGCCGGGGGCTCCTCCGGTAGCATGGCAAACTGACCAGTATATATTCGGAAATGAACCGGAGGTTTGGTATACCCCGAAATTTACTTTTCACCTTTTCCGGTATATGGAAATATCGGGCCTCTCCAAAGTTCCTGAAAAATCAGATATTCAGGGGCTTGTTCTGCATACCGGGGTAAAAGAAAATGGTCATTTTTCATCTGCCTCCCCTCTTCTTAATGAAATCCAGGATGTCACACGGAGAACATTCACCAATAATCTGATGAGCGTTCAGTCTGATTGCCCGGCCAGGGAACGATTTGGATATGGAGGAGATTTGAATGCGACCAGTGAATCATTTATTTGCAACTACGATATGCAGGCCTTTTACCGCAAAACCATTTATGACTGGAAGGATGCTGCAAATGATTCAGTTTTTATTGACATTGCACCCTACATCATGAAATATTGCGGAATAAGCTGGGAATCGGCATTAATGACAACCCAAAACAATCTGCTAACCTATTACAATGACACCTCGATCGTCAGGGAAATGTATCCGTTTGACCTTAAGTGGATGGAAAAAGCTGCACGACTAAATCCGGAAGGAATTGTCCGGAAAGGGCTCGGTGATCATGAATCAATGATACCTGTCCCGGTTGAGCTGATTGGAACCACCTATTATCTGAAATGTGCCCAGATTATGAAAAGTTTTGCTCACCTGATGAATGATCAGGAAAATGTCCGAAAATTCGGAGATCTTGAAGCCGAACTTTCGAAAAAGCTCCTTGCCAGATTCTGGTATAAACCGGTCCCCGATCCGATAAACAGACAAACGCTATTTGCCACATTACTTTATTACAACCTTATTCCGGAAGCGGAAAAAAAGCGGGGAGCCGATTCACTGTTGTTAGCCGTAATAAATGGAATTAATGCACATTTTACAACCGGGATCTTCGGCACAAAATACATCCTCGAGGCCCTCTCCCAGGCAGGTTATGCAGACCAGGTTTATGGTATCATCAACAGCCGGGTATTCCCGGGATGGGGCTTTATGATCGGTAAAGGGGCCACAACGATCTGGGAAACCTGGAAGGAGAGTGATAACACTTATTCAAACTGTCATCCGATGTTTGGGACTGTGTCAGAATGGTTTTACCGCTGGCCTGGCGGAATACGCGAATTTCCGGAATTTCCCGGGTTCAAAAAATTTATCCTTGCCCCTTTTATCCCAAAGGACCTCAATTTTGTAAATTGCTCCTATGCCACACCATACGGAATAATCACTTCGAACTGGAAAAAGACAAATGTAGATACTGTCCGGTTTGACTTTGAAATTCCTATGGGATGCGAAGCAACAGTTACACTACCTTTCAACAAATTCAGCAAAATCAGTCTGACCAGGATTAGCTCCAATAATTCAACCGTTTCAACACTAAAATCGGTAACCATTTTGCTCAAAACAGGGAAATACCAAATTGTAGTTATCAGATAATCTCCCAAAAAGTCCTTCAGATTAAAATTCGATCCCGATTATTATTGATACTAAGCCGGTCCTACTGCTCCATTTTCCGGAATGAAGGAGCAATGCCCGCAAAACAAATCACTTAAATGAGTGTAAACCTACTTTATTCCCTTCGGTATCAAGGAAAAAGGCCATATAGCCAACTTCATTACTGACAAAGGTTTTTGGCATCACCACCTCACCTCCGGCTGCATCAACCCTTTCGAGTACGAGCGCAAGTTCAGGATTGCCATTGAGATAAATCAGCGAACCGACCGAAGAGGGAGTATGCAACCCGCTTTTTACCAGTGCACCCGAGACCTTCCCCAATGAATCATCCGTGGGAAAGAACGCCATAGACATTCCCATCATATCCCTTTGAGCCATCTCAATTCCAAAAATCTGATCATAAAATTTTTTAGCCCTGCCTAGATCATTTACAGAAATCTCAAACCAGTTTAGTGCATTCTCAGTTGTTTCCATATTACAAGGATTGAATTAATTAAACGTTGAAGAATAGTCAGGAAGCCTAATTGAAAATCTATTGACCTCCACGGTTAAATAACGTACACCCTTTATTTTAGTTTAAAAATCACATTTATTTCTAAATATCACACTAATTTAGAATTTCAAGCTGATAATCTGCACAATAAACCACTAACAGACACAAGAAGTGTTGATTTATTCAACAGTTGTAAAGAATATATACAACAACCATATCTTCCTGTTTTTCAATCTATTAAATGGAATCCCCTGTAATAGTGTTGAATTTTTAAACACCAGCTATGCATATTTTTTAAACAATAATTATTTAATACATTGAATTACTGATACTTGAACTGCGCAAATCTCCTGGCACTATAATTGAACAATGGTTATTGTCAATTAATATTGAGAAATCATGAAAACCAGGATCTTTATTTTCATTGCAATGGTATTGTTTGGTTACCATACGGTAAGCAGTCAGGAATTGGGAACAGCCAAAGGTAATTCCCGAAGAGAAAATCTGAAGGTATTCACATCCCCGGATCTATTGCCGTTGACCACAAAATGGGTCAGTGAATACAACAAAATAAATCCCAAAGCGAAAATTGAGTTAAAAACAACCGGAGAAACAGATTTTACCGGATCCCGTCAGTCAGATGAGGCGCTGGGCTTTGTATCTGATGAATCCATTTCGATGCTAAAGAATCAATTCAACTGGAATATGGTGGTTGCTCGGGACATTATAGTACCTGTGATGAATGAAACCAATCCGTGCATCTCTGAAATTTACAGAAACGGCGCTACCGCTGAAGGGTTCTCAAGACTAATGGAAAGTCCTGTAAAATCAAACTGGGGAATGCTTTGCTCATCCACTCAAAAGATGAATGAGCAACCTGTGCACTATTATTTTGTGAACGATCCGGCTATCCATGCCGCCATCACAAATTTCACAAAGAATAAGCTGGGTACCGCTGCCGGAATTAGGGTAGCCACCGAGCAGGAACTTATTCTGGCAATCCAGAATGATCCGATGGGATTGGGATTCTGCAGGCTGACACACGCCACAGACTCACAAAACAAAAATCTGGCAGCACATATTAAACTTGTCCCGATTGATAAAAACGGGAATGGCCGGATTGATTATGCTGAGGCGATCTATTATAACCTGCAGGAGTTTTCACGCGGGGTATGGATTGGAAGATACCCACTGCCATTATCAGGCAAAATCTATTCTGTCTCTTCCGGAAAACCAAAAAGTGCAGACCAATTATCATTTCTGAATTGGGTACTCACTGATGGACAGCGTATATTAAATACCGCCGGATACAGTGATTTAGTCGTCAATGAAAGACAATCACAGCTCGATAAAATCAGTGAGCCTTCGGTATACGCAAGTACTCCGGTTGCTACAAATCCCTTTCTCCGACTCAGATTTCTTATCTTGCTGGCAATTGGGGTCACTGTGGTAGCCATAGAATTCGCATTTCGTCACGTCAGAGCCAAAAACAAAGCTGAGGCCAGATTTACTTCAACGCTGTTGGAGGTTGTCGATGAGGGTCAGATCGCTATTCCAAGGGGACTTTACTTTGATAAAACGCATACCTGGGCATTCATGAAAAAAGATGGTCTTGTTAAAATCGGAATTGATGACTTTCTGCTGCACGTTACCGGTCCGCTAAGCAGGATTGAAATGAAAAATGCCGGTGACAGGATTAAAAAGGGGGAACACTTGCTGACGGTTATTCAAAAAGGGAAACAATTGAAAATATATTCCCCTGTAACAGGAACAATAACTGCACAAAACCAGAATTTAATCACACATTCCGGCTTGCTTAATTCCGCTCCTTATACAGATGGCTGGATTTATACCATTGAACCCACCAACTGGCTGCTCGAGATCCAGTTTATGAAAATGGCTGAAAAGTACTCCACCTGGTTAAAGGATGAATATCTGAGACTAAGGGATTTCTTTGAAGCAGCTGTCAGGGTGCATGTTCCAGCATTCATCATGGTTTTGCAGGACGGTGGAGTTCTGAGAGACGGTATACTCGGCGAACTTGGTCCCGAAATCTGGGATGACTTTCAAACAAAATTTATGGATGTCAACAAATAAAGACCATTGTTTAAACCTCCTGATGAGATTCAAAAAATATAACAAATTCAGAAATACTTTCGAACGTTTCCGCTAAATTAACACAAAAGAGACCGAATCTGTAAACTCCCTTTTGAACTTTTGTTTAGAATAAGTTAATATTAAAAACTGTTGTAAAGGCAACAGTTTTTTTTTGTAATTTGCAGAACAATAGCGATCCTTGCCAACAAGCTGAACAAATGTTCTTCAGAAAGAAAAATACCACCAAAACGGGAAATGTAATTCTTGAAAATTACGTTAAATTCAGGTCTTCCATTTACGGAAGGGTTGTATTGATCATTACCGGTCTCTCTCTCCTCCTTTTTGTATCATTCAGTCTGATTTTTAAATCTGTAAATGAGCACTACCTCAACACCCTCATTCGCCAGAACGGGAACAACATCGGCTCAATCGTTGAAGGGGCATTGTATCATTCGATGCTTGAAAATGATAAAAGTTCGCTGCGTAACACCCTCGATATCATCAATACCTTACCCGGAATAGATGATGTGAACATGTATGACAGCGATGAAGACCTGGTTTATTCCTCATTTTCTTCCGATACCGACAATAAGCACAGCGACCCGAATTGTAAAAGCTGCCATCCGAATATTAAATCGATGTTTTCACAAAAAGAGAAATCGTATAAAATAATCAATGTCAACAGCGATTGCGAGATGAATGTCAATGATAACGGGGGGAGGCATTTACTGATTAAATCGCCGATATTAAATGAAAAATCGTGTTCGGTAAGCTCCTGTCATGCTCACAAGGAGACCGATGAATTACTTGGTTCACTGGTAATTAAAATCCCATTGGAGGCTCAGGATGCCGCAATCCAGAAGTCCTCGATAGAGTTCTTTTTGCTGGCTATCTTTTCGACAGGGATTTTCGTCCTTGCTTTACTGTTTTTTACGCGGAAAAAAATTAAAGATCCGTTGAATGCCCTGATCAAGGTGAGTATTGCAGTTGCAAACGGGGATAAGAGTACACGGGTGGAAGTTAAACCCAATCAGCTGGATGATATGAGAATGGTATCCCAGGCTTTTAATGATATGCTGGATAATCTGCAAACTGCGACAATTGAATTAAAAAACTGGTCACAGCAGCTTGAATACAAGGTTCAGAAAAAATCGGAGGAGCTCGGCGCTGCGCAGCATGAACTGATGCATGTTGAACGGCTTGCATCGCTGGGGAAATTATCCTCTTCGGTGGCTCACGAAATAAACAACCCCTTGTCGGGAATCCTCATTTATGCCAAATTATTGCAAAAACAGGTCGGCAATCCTGAAGTGTATGCATCCAAACGGGAATCGATGCTCAAACACCTAAAACTCATTGAGAATGAGACAAAAAGATGCGGCGATATCGTTAAGGGATTGCTTGATTTTTCAAGAAAGGATCAGAATGATTTTGAACCAAAGAACCTCCACCAAATTCTTGAGGATACTTACGAACTGATGATGCATCAGATCAAAATCGCCAATATCAGATTTACAACTGAATTTACCGCAGGATCAGATCTGATTCATTGCAGTCCCAATCAGATCAAGCAGGCCTGTATTGCCATGCTCGTGAATGCCTCTGAAGCGGTGGTTGAAAACGGGGAGATCACCATCAGAACAAAAAATCTGGATGAAGATACAATCACCTTTGAGATCACCGATAACGGGCAGGGGATCGATCCGGCAGATATCCCGCATATCTTCGAGCCTTTCTTTTCGACTAAAACCAATGTCAGCGGCATTGGCCTGGGTTTAGCCATCGTTCACGGAATTATTCAGAACCATAAGGGGAAAATCCAGGTAAAATCAGAGCCGGGACATGGTACCTCCTTTTGTGTAACATTACCTTTGATTAAATCTTAATGCGAAAATAGTTCATGGCGAAAAAAATTTCCATATTAATCGTTGACGATGAAGAATCTGTTCGTGATTCGCTGTACAACTGGTTTACAGAAGATGGATACCGTGTTGAAACAGCAGAAAATGCACGAAAAGCACTCACCCTGCTTGAATCTGACCAGTTTGATATAATCCTGGCAGATATCAAAATGCCGGGTATGGATGGCCTGGAAATGCTGAGAAGGATAAAATCGATTAAACCCGATTCCATCATCATCATAATGACCGCCTTTGCCACGGTTGATACGGCCGTTAAGGCACTGAAAGACGGAGCCTATGATTATGTTACCAAACCTTTTGATCCCGACGACCTTACCCACCTGATCCGAAATGCAACCAAACAAATTTCGCTTGAAAATGAGAATGAAACCCTGAAGAAAAAGGTGATCACCCTCGAAAATATTGAAGACCTGATCGGCGAGAGTGAAGCGATGAAAAACCTGCTCCGGGAAGTCGAGAGCGTCGCTCAAACCAATTCATCGGTAATTATCACGGGCGAAAGCGGAACAGGCAAAGAGTTGGTAGCCAGGGCTATTCATGCCAATTCACCCAGAAAATTCTTCCCTTTTGTAAGTGTTCACTGCGGTGCATTAACCGAGAGTCTGCTGGAAAGTGAATTATTTGGCCATGAAAAAGGGGCCTTTACAGGGGCTATGTACAATCGAAAGGGAAGATTTGAAATGGCAGACAGCGGTTCGATTTTTCTGGATGAAATTGCCACCATTTCCACCAAAATGCAGATCGAATTACTACGGGTTCTCGAATCCAAATCCTTTGTCCGTGTGGGGGGAAATAAGGAGATCACTTCCGATTTCAGGGTAATCTGTGCTACCAATAAGGATCTGAAAAGCATGGTGGAACAAGGCTCGTTCAGGGAGGATCTCTATTACCGGCTCAACGTGGTTAACATTCACATACCGCCTCTGCGTGACCGCATCGCAGATATTCCGCTACTGGTCGACTATTTCATCAAAAAATACTGCATGTCGATGAACAGGCCACCTGCCACAATCGATTCAGCCGCTTTAAAACGGCTGCAGGAATTTAATTATCCGGGAAACATCCGGGAACTTGAAAATATGATTGAACGGGCAATCGTTGTAGGCGATGGAAAACGGATCGGCCTAAAAGATCTCCCTGTGGATAAATCAATCGTAAATAGTTCCACTGAAAGCCTCGATGATTTTGAACGGGCATTTATTCTGCAGATTCTCCATAAATACAGCTGGAATATATCAAGGGCGGCAAAAGCGCTAAAAGTAGACAGGGTAACGCTGTATAATAAAATTAAAAAATACGATTTAAAATCTTCAGATCAATAAAATTTCAGATTGAAATTACAGGATTGAGAGATCCGGGATTAGATCAGAAAGACTGCTCTACTGCCCCATAATCACAAATTTTTCTCAATGAGTCTGCAAACCATCACCTTACTCTCATTTGGATTTCCACAGCATGATTTTCTGGAGCAAATCGCCAAGGCTGTACATTTGGAATTTGGCTATCCGGTGAATCTCAGGGAAGGCCGCCTTGACTTAGGTGAATATTACGACTCTGCGCGCAGACAATACAACGGAAACACCCTTTTAAAATTTGTCGATTCACAACACTTTCCGGATACATTTAAAACCCTTGGAATATTTAATGTCGATCTGTTTATACCGATCCTCACCTTTATTTTCGGTCAGGCTTTTCTAAATGGAAACAGCGGAATTGCCTCTTTTTACCGTCTGGATAATGAACGGTACGGTATGCCTCCGAATGATCTCCAGTTCCTGGAGCGGGCAAAAAAGGAGGTCATCCACGAATTGGGACACACCCTTGGCCTGATTCACTGCCTTAATCCGATTTGTGTCATGAGATCCAGTACCTATCCCGAGGATGTGGACCAAAAAAAGCTGCACCTTTGCCACAATTGCAGGGAAAAACTGGTTGATTAACAAATGGGGATTTTAGAAGGTGATTGCTTCAATCAACGTGAATTTATCACTAATATCACCTTCATTTGATAAAATAACCTGAAATCGATAAATGTAAAGACGCGCAACTCGCACGTCTTTACAAATAGGTCTGTGATTAATATTTAAATACCTTACCTCCGGCCATCACCTGCTGTGTTTTCTCATCAAAAGTAGCCTTTTGACCGGTGCGGAGCGCCGCTGTTGTCATAATATTGGCAATGGAATGGCTGTAACCCGCTTCAACAGGAGCATTGGTTTTTAGGTTATTTGCCCTCACACAATCCATCCAGTTTTTCATATGGGCATTGGTCAGACTGTCAGCACCCGTGCTGGAGTTGGTTTCCACTTTTTCCTGGGGAAGGATATACTCTGCAAGTAAATTCGCTTTCATCCCCATTCCTTTGGCATCTTTCTCCTTCAGTCCACCATCGGAAGTAACCTTGTTCAAATCGAGATCAAGCTTCCCTCCATTTGAAAAATACCACTCCTTTGTACCACCCGCTTCGTTGGTCTGCCGGGAAGAATAAATCACCTGGAAACCCTCCTCCTTATTATCCAGCGGACCGTAATCAAATACGGCACTCATGGTGTCAAAATTTTTGCGTCCATCTTTCCAGACATAAATACCACCGTTAGCTGCAACCGACCTTGGATGAGGCAAATGGGAAAACCAGTGCACCGTATCAATCTGATGCGACATCCACTGCCCCGGAATTCCGGAGGAATAAGGCCAAAACAGCCTAAATTCCAGATATTTGCGCGGATCCCATTTTTCAAACGGGCGGTTCAGCAAAAACCGCTTCCAGTCGGTATCGGATTCCCTGATTGATGCCACCTCTTTAACCCTGCGCCAGCGACCTGGCTGGTTTACATTCCATGTCATCTCAACAGCGCAGATTTTTCCAAACTTTCCCTGTTGAATAAAATCATGAGCCGCCTGATAATTGGCGCCTGATCGCCGCTGAGACCCGATCTGGACCACCTTTCCACTCTTATGAACCGCATTTTTTGCAAATATGGCATCATCCATCGTTTCAGCAAATGGTTTCTCGCAATAGACATGCAAGCCTGCCTGAACGGACCGGCCACATAAAACAGCATGCTGGAAATCGGCTGTGGAAATAATCACAGCATCCATTTTCTGCTCATAAAATTCATCCGTGTTCCTGGCTTCCAGAGGGGAAGTTCCGTTATGTCCCTTTACCCATTCTATCCCTTCCTGCCGGCGTTTATTCCAGATGTCGCATACTGAGGCAAATTCAAAATTCATCTCTTTTGCATATTTCTGAAAAGCGGGTCCCAAATCGCTTTTAAAACGACCGGAGAACCCCAGAATTCCAATCCGGACACGATCGTTGGCCCCCACAATCCGGCCATAACTCTTTGCGGTCATACCAACACCACTCAGAGTCAGACCGGTTGCTGCAATCGCTGATTTCTGAATAAACTCTCTTCTGTTTGACATAGCTTGAAACTTAAATATTTACAATTAAAATTCCCGAATATTTTTACCGTGTGCGGTAACGCCACGAATATAATTAAAAACTCCAAGTGCACGAAGATGTTTAAAAACATATCCACAAAAAAAGCCTTAGGCTGCCAGCAAAGTGCTGTCAGCTTAAGGCTTTTTTTACGAACCTGATATTCGGTAAAAGATTCTTTTCCGGCTATTTGGCTTAAAGCCTCTGGTTAAAAATCAAGCCAGAAACTATTCTCTTCATATTCGGCTACTACCAGAGCATTATTTGCAAACTGGAAGGTATTCAACATCGTAGAGATCTCTTGTTTTAAAACAATCATCGCATTATCAATCAAATCTTTGCGAAATCCCTTTTCCTCAAGGTAAAGTACCAGATCCATTGAAACAATCCGGCTGATCACCTGTCCGAATTCTACAAGTTTACGCTGGGCAAAAGGAGTCTCCAGGTCAAAGCTGACCATCTCCTGGATACGCTCTGCGGCCCTGCCGGCATACCCTTTTAAGAACTGAAAAAGGCTCTTCTCCTTGGCTGTTTTCATCAGTTTAAGGACAGATTCCGCTATCTGATTGTAAAGAATATCATTTGATCCCTCAAAAATCTGAAAAGGACGGCTATCCACGACAGATCTTCCGGCGATATGATTTAATTTATAACCTTTAGCCCCCACTAATTGAAGCAATGATTGTGCCGATTCCTGCATCATGTCGGAGGTTACACTCTTGGTGATATTTGCTTCGAGTCCTAGCGCCGACAAATCATTCTCTACACCCGCAATCTCTCCCGATTTAAGACAAAAAGCTGAGCAGATGGTAAAATTAGCTTGTAGCCGCGACAAACGGTGCTGAACCTGATCATAATCGAACAGGTATTTGTTGCTCACCAGGCGCGAACGGGTATGTAAAATCGCTTCATCGAGTATTCTTTTAATAAATCCGAGTCCCATGCCAGGAAACTGAAACCTGCTGCGGTGAAGCAGATCAAGCATCATCTGAATCCCGTTAGTCTTTGGAATCAGCTTTTTCTCCTCGGGAATATAGACATCGAGATGATTTCTCCCGTAAGGGATCTGGTAGAGACCCAGGTTCTCGAAATACTCCTCAACCACAATATTCTGACCCGGAGCATGTACATCGCAGACAAACATCTCAATATCCCGCATTAAACTTCCTGATTCGGATCTCCTGCGCGCAGTCAGCAACCAAAAATCGGCCATCCCGGTTAATCCGGCCCAGTGCTTCTTCCCTTTAAGATGGTAAATGCCGTCTTTTTCAGTACATGAAGTGTTCATACTCAGGGCATCACTGCCGAAATCAGGTTCGGTAATCATTAACCCACCCATGCATTCATGGTTCAGGAATTGCTCAAACACTTTTGCCTTGGCAGATTCCTGTCCATATTTGGCAACAGGCTGAATAAAGAGTGCGTTATTAATTCCAAGCGTTAATGATAAAGCAAGCGATTCGTAAGAAGCGGCAGAGACGAATGCAATATTTTCCTTGACATTACCATTAAATCCGCCATACTGGCTTGGAATGCATAATGCCATCGGATTACCGGACATGAGTTCTTTTAAAACAGCAGGTGGCAGCCCACGGGTACTGCAGAACTGATCAATCCTGTCTTCCTGATGAAAGGCACGCTTCATACTTGCTTTAAAGTCTTCGAGCAACTGGCGAAAAGCTTCTTCATTAGACTGATAATTAACTACATGGGTTTCTTTTGTTTGTTGTTGCGACATTTTTTAATCTAAAGTTTAATTGAATGAATGGACAAAGTTGCCTTTTAAATTATACAATCTAACAATTCATTTATACTTTTGTTCGTGGAATCTGATTTTTAATGACTGATATATTTTTTACCACTTTATCCAGTAATATTCTGGCACTGATACAGGTATTGCTGATCGCCATGGCCGGAGCTGTACTTGTTCGCACGCGCATTTTTAAATCAAGTGACGTCAAGGGGCTGACGATGATCGTAATCAATGTGCTGCTTCCCTCCATGATCTTCTCCAAAATTGTAAGTTCACTTAATCCTCAGACTTTTCCCTTATGGTGGGTTCTTCCCCTGGTGGGAATAGGACTGATCCTTGTAGGGATAGTTTTTGCAGTTCTTTTCTTTATGGGTGATTTGAAGGCAAAAAGAAGCCTTTTACCTATTGCCAGCATGCAAAATGCAGGATATCTGGCTCTTCCTCTTGGCCAGGCCATCTATCCACAACATTTTGATCTTTATGCGCTTTACACCTTTTTAATTATCATGGGACTTAATCCGATTCTTTGGAGTGTCGGAAAGTTTCTGAGTACTGGCGGGCAGCTCCTTGAATTCTCGTGGAAACAGTTTATAACACCCCCTTTTATTGCAAATTTGCTGGGAATTACCTTTGTCTTGTCGGGGCTGAATCACTCAATTCCCAAAATAGTTTTCAACGCCATCGAACTAACGGGTACGGCAACCGTCCCAATTGCAAATTTCATATTGGGGGCGGTTCTGGGAGATATCTCGTTAAAAATCTGGCCATCCTTGGCAGATGCAATCCGTGTTTTAGGTGTGAAATTTTTAATTATCCCTTTGATAACCGTTCTGATGATGCTCCTGCTCCATCTCCGGGAAACAAACTCCTTAATGAGCGACGTGATATTGATCCAGGCAGTATCACCACCCGCGATTGCGATTTTAATCCAGATCAAGAACTACGGAGGCGATGCCCAGAAAAGCGGAAGTTTGATCCTAATCTCCTATATTGCCTGCATTATCGTGATCCCTCTCTGGATGGCTATATGGAGCGTTATTTGACCTGTTCAGGCTAATGACACCCAACTTGTCAGCAAATGATCCACTGATCCTTTTAAATCTGGTTATTCACAACGAAAAATTCGTTATAAACCCAAGGGATAACTATAATTCATTTAATTTTAACACGGCAATTCACAAGGCTTTTACATACGCTCTAATTAATCTGAATAAATAAAATGACTACAAGAAATTTTCTGGCTTTCGATTTGGGGGCTTCCAGCGGACGCGCGATTCTGGGCACGATCTCAAATGATAAATTAAGCCTGCAGGAGATTCATAGATTTGATAACCAAATGGTTGAAATTAATGGTTCATTCTATTGGAATATCTTCAGCCTCTTTGGGGAACTCAAAACAGGATTAAAGAAGTGCGTTCATGATTTTGGAATTCAACCTGAGTCATTGGGTGTCGATACCTGGGGGGTTGATATTGCCCTGCTCGACAGGAATGGAATGATTGTCGGATTACCTTATGCTTACCGCGATCCCAGAACCGATACCGCCATGGAGGAGGTTTTTAAAACAGTTCCCAAAAAAGAGTTATACCTGATGACGGGAATTCAATTCATGCAATTCAACACCCTTTTTCAGCTGCATGCCTATAAGCGGGATCATTCGCCGCAGTTGGAGATCGCCAGGGACATCCTTTTTATGCCCGACGCGTTATGCTATCTGTTCAGCGGAATAAAGAAAAACGAATTTTCCATCGCATCCACATCCCAGTTTTTAAAGCCCGGGAAGCTTGAATATGAACAGCGCTTATTCGATGCCATCAATTTTGACAGCAGTCTGATGCAGGAGCTGGTATTACCCGGAACGGTGCTTGGAACTCTCAAACCTGAGATTCAGAAAGAGACAGGAAGTGCAGCCATCCCGGTAGTAGCGGTAGCAGCGCATGACACAGCTTCAGCGATCGCCTCTGTTCCGGCCACAGGAAGAAACTGGGCATACATCAGTTCCGGAACCTGGTCGCTCATGGGAATTGAAAGTGATCATCCGCTGATTTCAGAAGAGATTCAACAACTTAATTTTACCAACGAGGGGGGTGTCGAAGGGACAACCCGCTTTTTAAAAAATATCATGGGTCTTTGGCTGTTGCAGGAATGCCGGCGCATCTGGAGTTCTGAAAATGATTACTCCTGGCCCGAAATGGTAGAGATGAGCCTCAGGGCACAACCTTTTAAATGCCTGATTGACCCCGATGCCCGCGAGTTCTTGAATCCCGGCGATATGCCAGCTGCAATCGCCGCATTTTGTTTGAAATCCGGTCAGGCTTTACCGGAAAATCACGGCGAAATAATCCGGACTATTTTTGAAAGTCTAGCCCTAAAATACCGTTCAACATTGGATTCCATCAGGGAAGTCTCTCCCGTTGAAATTGAAAAAATCCATATTATAGGTGGTGGTGCAAACAATGAATTATTATGCCAGTATACGTCAAATGCGACAAATCTTCCGGTTTATGCAGGACCAGCAGAAGCCACTGCCATTGGAAATATCATGCTGCAAGCTAAAGCACTGGGGGTTGTTTCTTCACTCGAGGAGATTCGCCGGATGGTTCTCAATTCATTCGAAACCAAGGTCTTTCATCCCCTGAATGCAGAGAGCTGGGACATGCAGTATCAAAGATTCAAAGATCTGACCAATAATTAGCCATACAATTCTTATCTTTACATGTGTGACGGGTATCCTTTGGCATCATTATTGAGTTTAAAACAAGGTATTCATTCAATTAATTAATAAACAGCAATTATGAAAAAAATATATTTTGTGTTCGTGCTACTCTTAGCTGCCAATCTGGTAAGGGGTCAAAAATCGGATAACGCAATCGGTTTACGTTTTGGCGGAGGCAACGGTTTTGGGACTGAAATATCTTTTCAGCATGGACTGACGGATCTAAACCGCCTCGAACTTGACCTTGGAATCATTTCCGGGACAAATTACTCCGCCTGGAGTCTTGCAGGGATCTATCAGTGGGTCTGGAAGATTGACAATGGTTTTAGCTGGTCTGCCGGAGCAGGAGGCAGAATCGGAACCTGGAGCTGGGATCACAGTTATACAGGAAATAATAGCGGCGGTTTGCTGCTTGGCGTAGTCGGAAATGTCGGTATCGAATATACCTTTCCTGTTGGCATCCAGCTTGGTTTGGATTACAGACCCGAGATTGGACTAATCAGCCATGGAGATTCATTCGGAAATAACATCGCCTTAAGTGTGCGGTACAGGTTTTAATGGCAAAATATGTCAGTCTGAAAGTAGTTGTCTTAACAGGTAAAGAATAACCACAGGAAACACCAAGAATCATCACAAAGTACTCAAATACTGATACCTTGTCATTTTTTCCTTGTGTTCCCTTTGGTTATAGGCACCTCTTTTACATTAATTTAAACAACTCATCGACTACCCGCTGGGTCCCTTCAGCAATTTGAAGAATATGGGCATCGAGCATATAACAGGGTGAGGTTACCAGTTTATATTTTTTATCAATAAAAACTTGTGATAGTCCAGCTTCGTGATGATTCCCCCCCATTTTTTCAATCACGTTTACGGTATGGGGATCGTTTCCAATTGTAACATCAGCGCCTGGGAGTATCTTTACAATTAGCGCAGGAGCAATGCACAAAGCGCCAATCGGGATAGATGCCTCAACGGAGGCAATCACGGCCAGCTCAACCTCAGGATCCACCGTGCAATCACTCCCCTCAAATGCCAGCGTACACAAGTTCTTGGCCACTCCAAATCCGCCGGGGAATATTACTGCATCAAAAACCTCAGGTTCAAATAGATACAAAGGCTTGATTTTACCTCTGGCAATCCGGGCCGACTCAACCAACACATTCCGGATCTCATTTGCCTGCTCTCCGTTCAAATGATTGATGACCTGTGCCTGCTCCTTGTCCGGGGCAAAACACTCATAGCTTCCACCGGCTTTGGCAATCGCGAGTAACGTCAGAGTAGCTTCGTGAATCTCGGCGCCATCCAGCACTCCGCAGCCAGCCAGTATTACGGCAAAACGTTTTTGTTTATTCATAAATTCAATCGGTTTTAACAGGTTAAATTTGGTTATCTCAGGTTAATAATAATTTTGGTTAACACCTCGTTTGGCTAAATAAGTATACGGATTGATTTAATGTCGCAATTAGATCTTTATATATCTCTAATAATCAATTTATTACAAGATTAAAAATTGAACATTATTCATTAACAATTACTTTGATGCTGAGTTTGGTTATCAAATAATTCTAAATATACCAAAAAAATCAATATTAAATTATTTTCAGTGAAATATAAGACTTTTCAGGAGATTCAGTACAAAAAAAAGCAAAATAAAAGTGAGATTCGCCAAAAATGAGAGGATAAGAAAAAAATAAAAGACCGGAAAATAGGACATGCACAGCGATAAAAATCGTCCCGAAAAATCTCCGTACCATAAGGTTAACAAGTTAAATATCAATATAAAAATAACCAGCCATACGAATCCGGATATGGCTGTTTTCACATCAGGCTTGCTTAGGGTCATCGAACTGCCAATGGAGTATAATACATAAATCAGCAGGGCCTCCTTCCAAAATCCTGCTGTGCCTCCCGCAGATATCAGGTTCTTATAGGCCGATAATCCGGACGATGTGGCAGCAGCTATTTGATTGAATATATGAATATTAAAAATTGTCGCAGCAGAGATCCTCAATTTACTGTAATCTGCAAGATTAATCCTGTAAAGCATCAGATTGATCGCCAATAAAAAAAGGCCGCCGGCCAGCAGAGGACCGATACCGATAAAAAAATTACCGACTTTGTGATAGATGCTTTTTTTGTTGTATGAATGGCTCACATGCCCCAATGACTCTCCCTTGCCGTTAGGCTCAAACAAGACCATTTCCTTAATCTTGTGCCCGAATATCAGGGCAAAAAAGGCATGGCTTAATTCATGAACCGAGCACCCCAACCAGCCAAAACCATACAAAAAAATATTCCGGCCCCAAAACCGGAGACTTAACCGCGCAGTAAGGATAGCGGAGAAATTTAAAATCAACACTAAAAACAACAACGGGCCAAAAAAGACAAGTATTTGACTAAATGACAATTGACCTACCTGAACAAAATATATGACTATTTGATGGAAGTATTTTTCCATGATAAAGATTTATGTCCGACTCAAGTTAAATATCATGGAATAGCTTCTGCAACAATAAAGGTACTGCCTCCAACAAAAATCAGATCATCCTTTTCTGCATTTTGTTTGGCTGCAGTCATTGCTTCGGCAACAGAAGGAAAACTCTCTCCATGGAGATTAAAAAAGGCAGCCATTTTCATTAGCTGATTTTCGTCAAGCGCCCGTGGAATTGCCGCTTTTGTAAAATAATAAACCGCCTCGCGAGGTAATAAATTAAGCACTGAAGCAATATCCTTATCATTGACCATTCCAATAATAAAGTGAAGTTTTTGATGCGGCGTCAGCCTGATCTGGGATACCACTTCCCGCATTCCCCCTTCATTATGTCCTGTATCACAAATAATCTGAGGAGCCGACCCAGTTATTTGCCACCGGCCCATTAACCCGGTATTTTCACAAACTTTCTCCAGGCCATTCCTCAGGGCGCTCTCCGGAATTATCCAACCCAACACGCGCAGATGCTCTACGGCAGAGATTAGCGTACAAATATTTTTTGACTGGTAAATACCCAATAAATCGAGACTTAGATCCTTGTAAACCACTCTCCCACCCTTCCTGACTGTAATTATTTGCCGGTTATCCTTCGACAAAGCTCCCCTTTCTACCTGAAAATCCTGATCCGCAAAAACCAGCGGCGCTGAACGCTCTTTTGCTATGCCATTAAAAATCATACCTGTCTGGGGATGGCTCTCTCCGATTATGACCGGTACCTTTCTTTTGATAATCCCGGCTTTCTCCAGAGCTATTTTCCCGAGTGTATCTCCAAGCAAAAAAGTATGATCCAGGCTAATATTTGTTATAACCGACAGTTCAGGTTTTAGAATATTGGTGGAATCGAGCCTTCCACCAAGCCCAACCTCAATAATAGCAATATCTACCTCCTTATTTGCAAAATAATCAAATGCCATCATCACCGTCAGCTCGAAAAAAGAGGGCTCAAGTCCTGCGGTACCATTCAGACCAAGGAACCGGGAAACAAATTCAACTACAAACTCTTTTTCAATTTTCTCTCCATTGATCCTTATCCGCTCCCGGAAATCCTTCAGGTGCGGAGAGGTATAAAGCCCTGTTTTATAGCCCGATTCCATCAAAATACTTGCCAGCATATGGGATACTGATCCTTTGCCGTTGGTTCCTGCCACATGAACTGACTTGAAATTTTCATGCGGATGTCCAAACATTATATCGAGGGCGATTGTATTATCCAGGTCGGCTTTATATGCCATATGCCCAGATCGCTGATAATAAGGAAGATGATCATACAGATAATTAATCACCTCTTCATAATTTTGCATACTGCGGTATTTAATTCTTAAATTTGAAAGCAAAGATGATAAATTCCGTGGGGCAAAAGTTAGATGCGCAATTTTTTTTCTAATTTTAGAGTGAAATAAAAGTCATAAAATAATGCCAAAGTCAAAAGTATTCGTAATTGATACCAATGTCATTCTTCACGATCATGAATGCATCTATCACTTCAACGATAACGATGTTGTACTCCCGATCACTGTGCTGGAGGAACTCGATCGCTTTAAACGGGGTAATGACCAGATTAATTTCCAGGCAAGACAATTCGTCCGAATACTCGACGAAATCGTGGGAAATGAACTCTTTAACGGCGGCATTTCATTGGGCGTCAATAAGGGAAAACTCACCATTGAAACGGGTAAGCCATTTTCCGAAAAACTGAAGGAGTCATTTCGCGAAGATATTCCTGATCACCGCATCCTGGCCATTACCGAATACCTGAGGGAGAAATACAAGGAACGGAAAGTTATCCTGGTTACTAAGGATGTGAATCTTCGGATGAAGGCTAAATCGCTGCATATCGAATCTGAAGACTATAAAAACGACAAGGTTCAGGATATCAATGTATTATACCAGGGAATCCGGGAAGATAAAGCCTATAATGATCAATTGATAGCCCGGTTATACGAAAATAATTACCTCACTGTCCAAGAAGCCGGAATAGAAAAACCTCCCTTTCCCAACGAATTTTTCATCCTAAAGAGCACCCGGTCAAGCGTATTGGCACATTATTCCCCTTTCCGCCAACGATTTGAAAGGGTGGACAAAAAAATCGCCTACGGGATCAAGCCACGGAATGCGGAACAAACATTTTCGATCCATGCACTGCTTGATCCGGAAATAAAACTGGTCAGCCTCACCGGGAAGGCTGGTACCGGAAAGACGCTCCTCGCCCTCGCGGCGGCTATTGCCCAGCATAGCACTTACGAACAGATTCTGCTTGCCAGGCCGATCGTGGCTTTAAGCAACAGGGATATCGGTTTCCTGCCCGGAGATGCCGAAGAAAAAGTATCACCGTATATGCAGCCCCTTTTCGATAACCTGGCTGTCATAAAGCGGTGCTTTAGTCCGGTGAGTCAGGAATACCGCATGATCGAGGACCTAAAGAAAGACGAACGACTGGTAATCAGCCCTCTGGCATTTATCAGGGGACGGAGTCTATCCAATTGCTTCTTCATCATCGATGAGGCGCAAAACCTTACGCCACATGAAGTTAAAACCATCATTACCAGGGCAGGCGAAGGGACCAAAATGGTCTTTACAGGTGATATTCAGCAAATCGATTCACCCTACCTTGATATGCAATCCAATGGCCTCGCCTACCTCACTGACCGGATGAAAGGGCAGGACATTTTCGCACATATAAACCTGGTCAAGGGGGAAAGAAGCTATCTTGCTGAACTGGCAAGCGATCTGCTTTGAGGAATGAAGAAATGAAAGAATGAAAAAAATAATTAAATTAAAACAGATATGTTAAAAGTAAACGAGTATTTTGGTGGAAGTGTAAAATCGATTGCAGTCGAAAATGAAGAAGGGGTTGCAACTATAGGAGTTATGGAAGCGGGTGAATATGAATTCGGCACTTCCACCATAGAAATTATGACCATTACAGGGGGTACTTTGGAGGTGATATTGCCGGGCCAAACTCAATGGACTACCTATTTAAAGGGAGAAATCTTCGAAGTGGAAAAAGACGTCCGCTTTAAAGTAAAGGCAAATGCTCCGGTAGCTTATCACTGTCAATATAAATAGTTTTCATTGAAAAGATATTTCCGGTTTATTTTGCTGCTTCTTCTGTTTCCGATTGATCCGCCGGCAACCGTTGGTCAGACTATGACCCAAAATATACTTCAATCAAAAGGCAGCCACTTGATGGTTATCCCTGTTGGCGGCAATAGCTGGGCAATAAACAAGAACAGCTCCGACACAACCATCACCGGTTCAGGAATAACGAACTGGTCGGATCGAAATACACATGTAACCACTTATTTCTTTACGGGTCGTAAAGGGCCTATCGAAATTGCTGTAAGAGCGCGTGCAGTTGCAGGAAAATCAAGGCTTTGGTTTCGGATAGGAGACCAAAAAAAGATCCTTAGCATCTGTAATTCAAACTTTGACACCCTCAAAATCGGCATTTTCGAATTAAAAAATGGCGGCTATCAAAAATTAATCATCGGGGGTATCTCAAGAAATGGAGCCACATTTGCCGAAATCTCAGATGTGCTAATCACCGGTGCAAGTGTCGGTGAAGATACCCGGTTCGTGAAGGATGATTTTTATTGGGGGCGGCGGGGACCTTCAGTCCATCTGAATTATGAAATTCCTCCAAATACCGGACAGGCAGCGTGGTTTTACAATGAGATAACCGTTCCCGCGGGAAATGATATCCCGGGATCCTTTTTCATGGCCATTGGTTTTGGAGAAGGTTATTTTGGCATTCAGGTCAATTCAGCCTGGGAGAAACGAATTTTATTCTCGGTCTGGAGCCCCTGCAAAACTAATAAGCCATCTGAAATACCGGTCAATCAGCGAGTCACATTATCACGAAAAGGGGAGCAGATCCATTCGGGAGAATTTGGCGACGAAGGTTCCGGTGGTCAAAGCTACAGAATGTACAACTGGAAATCGGGGACCACCTATCGGTTTTTACTCCACGGGGAACCTTCCACAGACAATTCAACCGATTATACCGCGTGGTTTTATGCTCCTGAAGATGGGAAATGGCAACTTATTGCAAGTTTCAGGAGGCCCCAAACATCGACCTATCTCCAAAGACTCCACTCATTTCTCGAAAATTTTCAACCCGAAACGGGAAATATCCCCCGGATGGGGTTATATTCCAATCAATGGATTTATACCACTTCCGGCGTGTGGACTCCAATTTATCGGGCAAAATTCACTGCGGATGCGACTGCGCGAAAGGGGGCCCGTCTCGATTACTCCGGCACGGTCAAAAATGGCTGCTTCTGCCTGAAAAATTGTGGCTTCTTCAATGATGCCACAGAAATTGATAGCTGGCTTGTCCGTTCCGGTGGCGGGCAGACACCAGAAATTGATTTTTCGGCTTTGCCTTAATCAAAATACCGGATTGAAAGCTCAATTCAGTGCCGTCACCCGGTTACTTTGTGGCATTGTTTTTGCTGATTTTCGACGGCTGTCAAAGATTTCAGGGAAACAGTTATCTGGTTAAATTACATAAATCAGTATTAAATCGTTATTTACAACCCACAGAGCAATGTATTTGCCCTGTTTTAATAAAATCATCCATTTCATTTAACAGGAATCCGGATCAGTTCAGGGATTTACTGTTCACTACCTGCAATAGGATTATTGTATATCTTTACCGAATTGAAAACCAGAATATCAACTTTTATGAGCGGATTTACCTCACAGATCTACCGGATCGTTGTTCCCAAGTTTATCAGAAAGCGCATTCTCGCCCGAGAGCTTCGCAGTTCAATCCTCAACTATTATGACGCTCTTCCCGAATCTCCGGATCAGGAACTCTCTGCTGTTTTAGACTACCTGAGAATAAATCAGATAGAAGTATTCCCCTATGATTTTCAGAATCAATATCTGGCCGATGCCATTGAAGTATTTGATGATCCAGAAAAGGGGTTACGGTATGTGATGCTGGATGGTAAAAAACTCTATTTCAAGAAAAGATGGAGTAAAAAAAGGATAAGGCACAGCTTTAATGAGTTAACAAAAGAGCAGGACACCCGGAGTCCGCACAGGTATTTGACAGACCAGTTTAAGATTGAAGAGGGTGATGTACTTGTTGACATCGGTGTGGCTGAAGGAAATTTTGCCTTAGGTGCCGTTGAAAAGGCCTCGCGGCTTATCCTTTTCGAAACCGACACAGAGTGGATCGAAGCGCTGAATGCAACTTTTGAACCCTGGAAAGAGAAAGTACAGATTATTAATAAGTTCGTGAGCGATATCACCAATGATACCAACACCACTCTCGATGATTTTCTTACCCCGGGCGAAAAAATAACCTTTTTAAAAATTGATGTTGACGGCGCTGAATCACGCCTTCTAAAGGGGTGTCAGCGGATACTCCGGGAACAGAATCCGCTGAAACTGGCTATTTGCACTTACCACAAACAGGACGACGAGAGGGATTTTAAAGCTCTTCTCTCTCAGAATGGTTTCGAAACCTCCCATTCCAATGGTTTCATGCTGTTTTATTACGACAAAAAAATGAAGGCGCCCTATTTGAGACGGGGACTGATCAGGGCTGTGAAACAGATGTAATGGTCAACGCTAAATGACTAATGGTTAATTGCTTAGTGATGATTCAGTTTATGGAACGATCATCAGGGTGAGACATCAAATCATCCCATTCCCGATTAACCTGCTTTAAACAACGGAATTATCACTAATTTTGCCACAAAAACATGAATTTCGAACAACTTTGTATTGATGTCCAGAATATAGCCCGAACAGCCGGTGCATTTATAGCCGGTGAACGGGAGAAATTTGACCTTGAATCCATTGAGGTCAAAGGGAAAGCCAATTTTGTATCCTATGTTGACAAACAGGCAGAGGAGATGATTGTCGGATCTCTTCGCAACCTGTTACCCGGATCGGGTTTTATTGCCGAAGAGGGAACCGCCACAAGTTCCAATGAAAAATATCAGTGGATCATCGACCCGCTTGACGGCACAACTAATTTTATCCATAGCCTTCCTCCGTTTGCGGTAAGTATTGCCCTGATGGAGGATGACGAATTGGTTCTTGGCGTTGTATATGAAATTACTCAGGACGAATGTTTCTATGCCTGGAAAGGAAGCAAAGCTTTTTTGAACGGGAAAGAGATCCGTGTTACCACCGCGGCTACCACAGCAGACTCACTGATTGCTACCGGCTTTCCCTATTCTGCGATGGATATGCTTGATCGGTTCATTGAATCAATGCGTTATTTTATGATTCATTCACATGGTTTACGAAGACTGGGGTCAGCAGCTACCGACCTGGCCTATGTCGCAGCCGGTCGTTTTGAAGCTTTTTATGAACATGGACTTAAGCCCTGGGATGTGGCAGCGGGAGCTGTGATCCTCAGACAGGCAGGCGGAAAAGTTTCGGATTTCAACGGAACCAGCCAATTCTTGTTCAATGGAGAACTGATCGCCTCAAACAGCGCCTACTTCGATGAATTTTCAGCCATTGTCCACCAATTTCTTGCGGAAGATTCTGACAAGGCAAATGAGGATATATAAACCGGTCAATGAATCTTTGTTGATCATTTTCAAAATTTCGATTCGCTTGAATGAAAAAAGCTGGATACTTATTACTGCGGACCCTTACCTGGACCATGCACTTATTTCCCCTCAGGGTTCATTATTTTGTTTCGGACATCTTCTTTTTCATTACCTATTCCCTTGTTCGGTATCGTCGCAAGGTGGTTGAACGAAATCTGGCCAATTCATTTCCTGAGAAGAAGCAAAGTGAACTGAATCGTATTTCAAGAGGCTTTTACCATCATCTCTGTGACACGGCCATCGAAACCTTGTATTTCGACAGGATGTCGGTCACCAAAGGGAAGAGCGTTGTAACGTATCTGAATCCCGAATTGCCTGACAGCTATCTGGACAAGGGGCGGCATGTAATTGTAATTCTTGGCCATTACAACAACTGGGAGTGGTTCTGCAACTGGCCGCTATATACAAAATATCGTTTCTATCCGATTTACAAAAAACTGAAAAGCAGCGTATTTGAAAATTTCTATCTGAATGTGAGGAGCCGGTTCGGCGCGATACCGCTCGAGCGTGCAGATACCTACCGACGCCTTATGGATGATCATCAAAAGGGGATTCCCTCAACCTCGGCATTCCTCTTCGACCAGACACCCCGGATCTATGAGATTCAGCACTGGGTAAAATTCCTGAACCAGGATACACCCGTAATCCTGGGTGCTGAGAAAGTTGCCCGAAAAATCGACGGCGTTGTGCTGTTTGCACATTCAACCAAGGTAAGACGCGGACATTATAAGGTAGAATTTAAATTAGTAACAGATACTGCCGCCAACTGTCCGAAATTTGAAATCACTGAAAAGTGCCTGCAATTATTGGAGAACCAAATAATCGATCAACCCCAGTTTTGGCTGTGGTCACATAAACGATGGAAACATAATCGGGAAAAAGTTGCCCAAAATGGTTAAACTTATTAAATTTGATTTGAACAAACTTTTTTTAAAGAATTAAGTAATCGGAAAGATCTAATTTAAAATTCTGATTTTCTCCGATTTGACCCCTCTAAATCTCACGCGTTCTGAACAATACCTGCCTTTTAATCCGCTCCTTTCCCCATCTTTCCCCTACTTTGGAGAAGTTGGAGAGGTCAGGGGTTGGGGGAAGCCAAAAGAGGAAACAAATAATTATGACATTATATCTTTCTATTTCTCGAATAAATAATTCTTAATAACCTTGAACATTATTCATTGAAAATTATATAATTAGCTTCTAACAAACAATTCACCTTAAATTACTCTATGAATCTTTGGTCAAATATCAAACACGAATGACTGGATACTACCTCCTTCGGACATTGTCGTGGCTGATTTATAAAATGCCGCTTCGCCTCCTGTATCTGATCTCAGACCTGTTTTTTATCATTCTCTTTCACCTGATCCGTTACAGACGGGAGGTTGTAGACATAAATCTATTCCATTCCTTTCCTGAGAAATCAAAAAAGGAACGCAAGCGGATCGCAGTAAGATTCTACCATCATCTTTGCGATTGCTTCCTTGAGACCTTTTATTTCGACTGGATTTCAGATAAAGAGGTGCAGAAACGGGTCAAATTTCGTAATCCGGAAATGGCCAATGAAATTATGGATCAGGGGAAAACTGTAATTATTCTGATGGGGCATTACAACAATTGGGAGTGTTTCAATAACTGGGGCTTGCACACCCAACATAAATCGTATGCCATTTATAAAAAGCTCAGAAATAGCGCCTTCGAAAAATTTTATATCCATCTGAGAAGCAGGTTTGGTTCTGTCCCTCTCGAAAGGGCCCTAACCTTCAGACAACTTTCTGACGATTTCAAAAATAAAATCCCGGCATTAGTCCTATTTCTGATCGATCAGTCACCGCGGGTTCACGACATCCAGTATTGGACCACCTTCTTAAACCAGGAAACTGCTGTTTTGATAGGTCCTGAAAAAATTGCGGTCAAATTAAAGACTGCCGTTTTGTTTGGAAGAACAAAAAAAGTGAAACGGGGATTTTACGAAGTTGAATTTGAGTTAATTACTGACAATGCCAAAGCTTGTCCCAAATTTGAAATCACTGAAAAAAGCACGCGGCTGATGGAAAAGCTTATCGTTGAAAACCCGGAATACTGGTTGTGGTCGCACCGGAAATGGAAGCATAACCGGTCAGCAATAGAACGTGAAATACATACGCTGACTAACAGTGAGACTTTAAGTACGTAATTCGATATTTCGCCCATTAAGACAATACCATGTAAAGGTATTCAGGCTGTTTTTTTGCAAATAATGCAGCCTTTGCAGAATTTTTTAACGTATTCCATGATAATTGAATAACCCGTATGAAGCTCTCCATTGTTATTTTAAATTGGAACGGAAGTCATCATCTGAAGCAGTTTTTGCCCGCTTTAATCCGGTATTCCAATTACGATTGGGCCGAAATAATTGTGGCAGACAACCATTCGGATGATGACAGCTGCAACTGTATTAAAAACAACTTTCCAGAAATTAAATTAATACAGCTCGGTCGCAACTACGGTTTTGCTGAAGGATATAATCAGGCTTTAAAGGATATTTTTCCGGAGTATATCCTGCTTTTAAATTCTGATGTGGAGGTAACTGAAAACTGGCTGGAACCCCTGATTCAAATGATGGATAGCGATCCGCTGATTTGCTCCTGCCAGCCCAAAATCCTATCGCTTAATCAGCCCGAAAAATTCGAATATGCCGGAGCCTCGGGTGGATTTATTGACCGCTATGGCTACCCTTTCTGCCGTGGGCGAATCATTAACTCTCAGGAAGATGATCTTGGACAATACGACACTCCCCTATCGGTCTTCTGGTCCAGTGGCGCTGCTATGATGATCCGGGGAAAGCTCTGGCACGAATCCGGCGGGTTTGATGCCGACTTCTGGGCCCATATGGAAGAGATCGATCTCTGCTGGAGGATGAAAAACCAGGGATATAAGGTCGTCATCAATCCCGAATCCAAAGTTTTCCACCTTGGCGGGGGAACGCTTGCTTACGGATCGCCCCGGAAGATTTACCTTAATTTCAGAAATAACCTGTTCCTCCTTTACAAAAACCTCCCCAACGGAGTGCTCTTTAAAACACTCCTCCTACGGATGGTCCTCGATGGCATCGCAGCGCTTCAGTTTCTGATTACCGGACAATTTAAAGCCTTTGCCGGAGTGCTAGCGGCTCACCTGGATTTCTACAAAAGCCTGAAAAAACTCAGGAAAAAAAGGGAGGCTTTAGGCGAAAAGATCCTAAAGACCAATCATCCCGAAATGTATATAGGGAGCATTGTCTTTGATTTCTTTATAAGGAAAAAGCGGCTATTTTCGTCATTGAATTTTTCAACCTATAATAACGGTTAATGATTAATGGTTAATTTAAATTTATAACTCTTTCATTTACAACTTAGCTATGCGAATTGCAAGAACCGGTACCACAGCACTCTTTATTGACTTCCAGGAAAAACTCTTTCCTGCGATGAACGACAAGGATATCTTATTGAAAAACAGCATATTACTACTGAAAGGACTGACAATTCTGGATATTCCAATCTCTTTTACTCAGCAATATACCCGGGGATTGGGAGAAACGCTTGAATCGATGAGTTCACTTATTCCTGAGTTTTCACCAATCGAAAAAATTGAATTCAGCAGTTTTGGAGCCGAAGTATACCGGAATTTCCTGAGTCTCCATGAATCCAAAACGGTAATTATCTGTGGCATTGAAGCACATGTCTGTGTATTGCAGACAGCTGTTGATCTGAGGGAGGCTGGCTATTTCCCCGTTGTAATAACTGATTGCATAACCTCCCGGACAGAGTCCAGCAAAACAGGTGCTTTAGAACGTTTCCGCTTCGAAAACATCATGACTTCAACCTTCGAATCGATTCTTTTTGAACTTACCCGAACTTCCGGAGCTGAAGAGTTCAGGGCAATTTCTAAACTGGTGAAATAACCGGCGGTAACACCGTTAAGTACCTGGAACGATCTAATGTCGCGATTATATTTTTCTAAATCACAGACAATCAGATCGAAAAGTCATTGAAAGTTGAACATTATTCATTGACAATCACTTAATAAGTTACATAATGTATCAATCACCACTGTGTGCGTCATGATTCACAACTATCTCCGTTTGAAAATAATCGGTTTAAACGTCAGGTTCCCCTTATGGGGATTACCTGTTCTGTTTTTCAGGTGTTCCAAAACTTGTATTCCGGCAAACAAATAATATCAGGATGTTTTTGTTTAATAGTTAAAAAATTAAAAATTTATTACCATTTTCAAAATTAGATTTGTTAGTTTAGATGTCTCTAACCAGATCTAATTTCTGCCACCATACTCCTAACCCGACCGGTACGTCATGACCAGTAAAGAAGCGATTCTGAATTAGTAATTTTTTTACATTATGATAATTCAAGGAGATAAAGGCGACGAATTAAATTCCGGCGACAGTAAGCGTTTCCGCGAAACGCTCGATGATATGCTCGAGAGCTGCCAGATCATCGGATTTGACTGGAAGTTTATCTATTTGAACCATACTGCAGAGATCCATAATCGTCGGCCAAACCATGAAATGTTGGGTAATCGCTATATGGATATGTGGCCCGGAATCCAAAAAACAGCCATATTCAGAACGATTAAGCAGACAATGGAAGAGAGGGTGCCCAATCGTCTGGAAAATGAATTTGTGTTTCCTGATGGCGCGGTTGGCTGGTTTGATTTAAGCATTCAGCCGGTCCCTGAAGGAGTATTTATCCTTTCCATTGATATCACCCAACGTAAAAATTCAGAGGATGCGCTGCGCGAAAGCGAGCAAAAATACAAGTTGATCACCGATAATTCGGAGGACTGGGTCTATTGGATTTCACCGGAAGGGAAGTTCCACTATGTCTCACCGGCATCTGAAAAAGTTTGTGGTTATCACCCGTCTGAATTTATGGAGCGTCCCGGACTTTTTAATGAGATTATCTTCCCTGCTGACAAGGAAAAGGTAAAGATGCATTTGAAGCTATCCGATCATCAAACACCTCACAACAATCTTGAGTTCCGGATAATTACAAAAACAAATGAGCTGAGATGGATTAGTCATAATTGCGCTCCATTATTTGACAATAAAGGTATATACCAGGGCCGGCGAGGGACAAACAGGAATATTACCTCAAGTAAAATTGACGGAGAGCTATTGCATCAAAGCGAATTAAGATTCAGGAAAATCTTTGAGGAAGGCCCTTTCGGTATGACATTGGTGAATAAAGAGCTCCAAATCTTAATCGCCAATAACCTGTTTTGCGAAATGATTGGGTATACCGAAGACGAACTGCGCCACCTCACATTCAAAGAACTGTCCAATCCGGATGATTTCCGGTTAGACTTTCCAAATATTAAAAAAATCATTGCAGGGGAACTTTCGGTTTATAAAACAGATAAGCGCTATATCCGTAAGGATGGCCAGGAAATATGGGTCTCACTCACAGTCACCCCAACCTTTGATGACAATAAACAGTTTCTCTATAATGTTGCTATTATTGAAGATATAACCAATAAAAGAAAGGCGGAACTTGAGATCAAGCGCCTGAATGAACGGATAGCTACAGCCACAAATGCCGCCCAGTTGGGAATCTGGGACTGGGATCTGGTAAATAACAACCTGATATGGGATGACCGTATGTACCTTTTATATGGTCATAAAAAGGATAAACTTTCGATAGCCTACCAGACCTGGCTCAATGGCATACATCCTGATGACAGGGAAAACAGCGATAACATATCACAGGCGGCAATCCGGGGTGAAAATGATTACGACACAGAGTTCCGTGTGGTGTGGCCCGACAATTCCATCCATTGGATCAAGGCCAGCGGTCAGGTCTTCTTCGATGATCAGGGAAAACCTTTACGCATGATTGGCGTCAATTTCGACATCACCGGTCGGAAAAAGGGAGAGGAGGAGCTACTGGAAAACAGGGCCAAATTGAATGCGGCGCTCTCAAGCATGACCGATGCCCTTTTTATATCGGATGTTGATGGAAATTTTGAAGAGTTCAATGATGCCTTCGCCACATTCCACAAATTCAAAAATAAAGATGATTGTGCCAAAACATTTGCGGAATACCCGGGTTTTCTCGATGTCTTTTTACCCGACGGTAATCCGGCTCCGGTGGAGCAATGGGCCGTACCGCGGGCATTACGCGGCGAGAAGGTGCAGAACGCAGAGTATGCGCTCCATCGCAGAGACACCGGTGAATCGTGGGTTGGCAGCTATAGCTTTGCCCCGATTCTGGGAAATAACGGCGACATTGTTGGTTCTGTGGTGGTTGGCCGAGATATCACCGAACAAAAACATGCTGAACAGAAACTAAAAGAAGCCCTTCAACGCTTCTCGGCCATCATTCAAACCTCTCCCAATGCCATCGTTATAACCGATTTTAATGGAACTGTCAACTTATGGAATGAAGCCGCAGAAAACACCTTTGGCTGGAAAAACAGCGAAATCATCGGACAGCGAAATCCAATCATCCCCAAGGATAGACTCGATGAAATTCAAAAATTGCGGGGTCATATTTACGCCGGGAAAACCATTAAAAACCTTGAAACGGTCTGTATCCGAAAAGACTATTCACAAATTCATGTAAACTTTTCATCCTCCCCTTTTTTGGACGGAAACGGAAAGGTGATCGGAATTCTTTCACTTGTCGAGGATATCACCGAACGAAAAAAAATAGAACGGACACTGAAGGAAAGTGAGGAAAAATTCAGGAAAGCGTTCCTCACCAATCCCGATTCAATCACCATTAATCGGCTTGATGATGGAATGTATATCTCTGTCAACAATGGATTTACCCAGATTTTCGGATTTTCGGCAGAAGAAGTTCTGAACAAAACATCCCTCGAAATAAATATCTGGCAGGATTCTGAAAAAAGAGCCCAGTTCGTCCAGATGTTAAAAAACGACGGCCTTGTTGAGAATTTTGATGTGCGACTTGTTTCAAAAAGCGGTAAAAAGAATGACACTCTTGTCTCTGCCACCATCATAGAAATTGACGGTATCCCGCATATTTTGAGTACTACCAAAGATTTCACCGAACGCAAACAGGTCGAAAACGCCCTCCAGGAAAGCGAAGCGCTCTTTTCCACCACATTCAGGTCCAGTCCGATCCCAATCAGCCTTTCAGAACTGTCGACTGACCTCTGGGTGGAGGTTAACGATGCCTTCCTGAAGGTCACCGGCTACACCCGTTCCGAAATGATCGGTCACTCCTATCTGGATATTCATTTATGGAGGCACACTGAGGATCATGAGAAAGTGAGACAGCTTCTCCTAGATTTCGGTCATGTGATCAACTATGAAGTGGAGATCAATAAAAAGAACGGGACTACCGGCATAATGCTTATCTCTGTGGAAATTGTCGATTTGAGCGGCAGCCCTTTCCTGCTCATTATGGGAAATGAGATTACAGAAAGAAAGCAGGCCGAAGCGGCGCTCCGAAACAACGAACAAATATTGCGCGAAGTTGGCCGGATTGCCAAAGTTGGCGGATGGGAGTTTTCACCACTTAGCGGAAGTGCCAGCTGGACTGAGGAAGTAGCCCGAATCCATGACCTCGATCCCCATACCCCGGCATCCGTAGATTTGAGCTTAAAATACTATACCGGAGAGTCTAAAGATAAAATCAATCAGGCGGTGAGGGATTCCGTTGAACAGGCAATACCGTATGACCTCGAATTGGAAATCATTTCTGCCAAAGGGGTTCATAAGTGGGTCCATACCATAGGAGATCCCGTCGTTGAAAATGGTGTTGTGGTTAAGGTACACGGCTCTTTCCAGGATATTACCGAACTCAAAAAGACCGAGGAGGCCTTGCGGAAATCAGAAGACCTCTTCTCCAAGGCATTTCATGGCAGTCCGTCGCCAATGACCATTGCCGATCAGAAAAATGGACGATATATTGCTGTTAATGACAGTTTTCTCCGGATGATCGAATTGACTCGCGATGAGGTGGTGGGAAAAAAAGGGGATGACTTGAACCTGATTGACACTGAAGAACGGAATAAAATCATGGCTGAAATACAAAAGAGCGGATCGCTTCACAATTTTGAATTAAGGGCCAGATCGCACACGGGGAGAATTCTCCATTTACTCACCTCCATCGAGAATACCGAACTTGCCGGAGAACCTTCCACCATTGCAACTATGCTCGATATTACCGAACGGAAAAGAGCCGAAGAGGTGATCACCAGACTTAATGAGACCCTGGAAGAACGTGTGCTCGACCGTACAACCCAGCTCGAGGAGGCGAATAAGGAACTCGAAGCTTTTTCATACTCCGTTTCCCACGATTTACGGGCGCCGCTGAGACATATAAATGGATTTGTTGACCTCCTGACTGAAAATTACAATAATCTGCTCCCTGAGAAAGGGAGACATTACCTCGAGGTTATTGTTGGGGCTTCGCGCCATATGGGAACATTAATCGACGACCTGCTCCAGTTTTCAAGAACGGGAAGAAAGGAGATGCAGAATACGGTCATGGATATGAACCTTGTGATAAAAGACGTTCTAAAACTGATAAACCCGGAAACTATTGGCCGGGAAATCGGGTGGAATATTGCAGAATTACCCGTTTTGGAAGGGGATCATGCCCTTTTGCAGATCGTTTGGTACAATCTGATCAGCAATGCCATAAAATTCACCAAAACCAAAGCAGTTGCTGAAATTACCATCGGTTACACCCGGGAGCAAAAGGAATATGTTTTTTATGTCGCCGACAACGGTGCAGGCTTTGATATGCGGTATGCCCACAAACTGTTCGGAGTGTTTCAGCGCCTTCATAATAAGAGTGAATTTGAGGATACAGGCATCGGCCTCGCCAATGTCCGCCGGATAATCTCCAAACATGGGGGGCGCACCTGGGCCGAATCTCAATTAAACCAGGGGGCCACATTTTACTTTACATTACCTAAAATTAAGGAGATCTCAATATGATGGAACTGCTGAAAATATTGCTCGTTGAAGACAATTTAAACGATACCGAACTAACCCTCGAAGCGTTAGCTGAACAAAATCTTGCTAATCGGGTAGTTACAGTTAGCGACGGTATTGAGGCGCTCGAATACCTGCGCTACGAGGGTCAGTATGAAAACCGCCCAAGAGAAAATCCTGCTGTAATCCTGCTCGACATTAAAATGCCCAGAATGGATGGAATTGAAGTGTTGCAGGCAATCCGGAATAATCCGAATTTAAAAACCATTCCCGTTGTCATGCTCACCTCATCACGCGAAGAACCCGATTTAAAACGATGTTATGAAATTGGAGCAAATGCCTACGTGGTCAAGCCGGTCAATTTTAAAGACTTTTATGAGGCGGTAAAACAACTTGGAGTTTTTTGGGCGCTGCTCAATGAATTGCCTCAGGATGGAGGACATAAGGATGAATAACCTGGTGGAGATGGCTCTGACTGTTTTATCCCTCGAGGATTCGTTAATTGATTTCGAAATTATTTGCGCCAAATTGGCGGGTGCGGGATATATCCTGAATATTTCGCGCGTCGATACTGACCATGATTTTACCGATGCAGTTACGAACAACCAATACGACATTATTCTGGCCGATTATAACCTCCATGGATTCGATGGCTTTCATGCCCTCATAATCGCCAATCAATACTGTCCCGATACGCCGTTTATTTGTGTATCCGGTTCAATCGGAGAGATCATGGCTGTAGAACTTCTCAAAAACGGAGCGGTCGACTATGTCCTTAAAGATCGCCTTGAAAGACTTCCCTACGCGGTAAAAAAGGCTCTTGAAGAGGCAAAATCAAGATTAAGCCGTCGAAGAATCGAAGAGTCGCTCCGGCAGAGTGAAGAGAAATACCGCACGATTTTCGAGAATGTCCAGGATGTGTTTTATCAGACCGATCTCAACGGAATGTTTCGCGAGGTCAGCCCTTCTATTAAATATTTTTCAGAATACACCGCCAAGGATCTGCTCGGAAAAACCGCGAAAGATTTATATTATGATCCGGAAGAACGGAGAATATTGGTTGAAACAATTCAGGATAAAGGGGAAATCAGGGATTACAAAATCAGACTGAAGACAAAAACCGGAGAGATCCGCTATGCCTCCATCAATGCCAGGCTGATCTGCAATCCAAGCGGAGAACCCGACCATATCGACGGAGCCCTGCGCGATATCACCGAACGGGTAAAAGCCGAAGAAACATTACTCATCAGTGAGGAGAAGTTTAGAAATGTCTTTGAAAATCATGTGGCCGTTAAATTCATCATCGACCCCGAAACCGGGAAAATCATTGAGGCCAACAAAGCTGCCTCAAAATTCTATGGCTGGAGTATCGATGAACTGAAACAAATGACGATTGCAGATCTCAGTACAATCTCTTTTGAAAAGGCATTGGGCAATATTCAGAAGATCTCAAAGGATGAAAGAATAAATTTTGAATTCCGTCATATATGCAAGGACCGGACCATAAAGGATGTGGAGGTCCTGACCAGCAGAATTCTGATTGGTGAAAAGGAATTTCTCCATACCATTATTCATGATATTTCGGAAAAGAAAAAAGCGGAACAAAGGCTGAACTTACTGAGCCTTTCCATCGAGCAAAGCCCGGTAATGGTTTTGATTACCAGCCCTGAAGCGAGGATCGAATATGTAAATCAGTCATTTTGCACCACCACCGGATACACCGCAGAGGAGGTAATTGGCGAAAATCCCAGAATTCTCCGGTCAGGAAAGCAGGACGAAACGTTTTACAGGAATTTATGGGCTACCATTTTATCCGGGGAACATTGGTCAGGAGAATTTCAGGACCGAAAAAAGAATGGTGAACTTTACTGGGTGGATGCCAGCATCTCCCCGTTGGTTGACCAGGAAGGACAAATAACCCACTTTGTGATGATCCTGGAAGACATCACCGGTAAACGCAAGATGATGCAGGACCTCATTACCGCAAAAGAGAAAGCCGAAGCAAGCGACCGTCTCAAAACGGCATTTATGAATAACATCTCGCACGAAATACGTACCCCGCTTAACGCCATCCAGGGTTTCGCACCCATGATCATCGATCCTTCAAACACACAGGAGGAGAAAGAGCAGTTTGTCGATATACTCAATAGGAGCAGCCACCGGTTGATTCAGACGGTAACCGACTATATGGATACCTCCCTGATTGTTTCCGGCAATCTGGAGGTGGTAAAAAAAGATTTCTCCCCGATTCGTCTTTTGGAGCAGATCCGGCAAGACTATCAATCCCGGTGCAATGAGAAAAAATTGAACCTCACCATCATTTTCCCCCAAACAGATAACCGGGTAATGATCAGGTCAGATGAAAACCTGATTCAAAAAATTGTATCCCATCTGATGGATAACGCCATAAAATTCACAAGGGGGGGGGCTGTCACGGTCGGCCTGTCGATAACTCAGGACTCGTTTGAATTTTTCGTAAAAGATACCGGAATTGGAATAAACGAGGATGCATTGACATCCATCTTTAATTTCTTCATGCAGGAGGATAATACCAACACCAGGGCCTATGAAGGGAGCGGACTTGGATTATCCATCGTCAAAGGTATCGTGAAATTAATGGGGGGTACCATCCGCACAGAATCAATCAAAGGCGCCGGCAGCTTGTTCGTCATCGCTATCCCTGGCGAGATAACAACACCAATTCTGGTGGAGCCTGGCCAAAAACTACCTCTCGCAAACCACCTCAGCCATCCCCTGATCCTGATCGCCGAAGATGACGATTCTAATTATATGCTTATGGAATTAATCCTTAAATCCTATTTTCAGGTTCTGCGTGCCGAAACAGGACGGGAGGCCGTTGAGATGTGCCGGCAGACATCCGCCATCGGGCTGGTCCTGATGGACATTAAAATGCCTGAGATGAACGGATTTACTGCCACGGGTGAAATTAAAAAGTTCAACCCTGGTTTACCTGTCATTGCCCTGACGGCCTATGCAGAGATCGGTATGCACGAGAAATGCCTCGAAGCCGGATGCGATGGCTACCTGACCAAACCGGTAAATAAGGAATCGCTCTTCACAACAATCGCAAAGTATGGATTTGTCACTAATAATCTCATTTAGGAATGATAGTTTGTCGCTATTATATCATTCTAAGTAATCGTAAAGATATAATGTACTATTTAAAATTCTGATTTTCTCCTTTTTGACCCCTCTAAATCTCCCGCGTTCTGAAAAATACCTTCCATTTAATCCCCTCCTCTCCCCGCCCTTGGAGGGGCCAGGGTGTTCATGGGTTGGGGAGGTCAAATGAGGTAATAAATAATTACAACATTATATTGTTCGTAATACTTAGTGGTGGAAAAAGCATTTTAAAAAAGCGGTAAGTGATAAAGAATATAGAAAATTCCCACGTGAAGTTGTCTATGAATATAAATTTAAACTTTTGGAACCAAGC
>Ga0364881_10008_pt1 | contig 137643 bp, 136 predicted proteins | sample ExccelJu500001D4_5_FD_206923 | JGI IMG/M metagenome (GOLD analysis project Ga0364881, IMG submission 206923) | Enriched cells from Trout Bog Lake Hypolimnion, Wisconsin, USA - BchlTB.July30.5000.01.D4 | ecosystem: Environmental > Aquatic > Freshwater > Lake > Hypolimnion/Profundal zone | place...
AATAGCATCTTTATCCTAGTTCCGTCATATCATTCCAACTCCCCATGCCAAAAAATCAGCACAACAATCCCCCCCATGCAGAGATACGCACACAAGCCGAAGCACGCCTGCAGCAACAAAAAATCAGCCCTGCCTTAAGCAAACAGGATTCATCCGAAGAGATGATTCGGTTAATACACGAGCTGGAGGTTCATCATGTCGAACTAGAAATGCAGCAGGAAGAACTGGCTCATAAAAGAATTGAGCTGGAAGAAAGTCTCGACAAGTACACTGAACTCTACGATTTTGCACCAACAGGGTATTTGACTCTGGGGCGTGACAGCACAATCCTGCAATCGAACCTCACTGCTGCCAAACTGCTTGAAGTTGATCGCTCAAGCTTGGAAGGCATGCAGTTAAAAAGATTTGTTGTTCCTGGGGACTATCGGATAATAGAAGACCTGCTTGAAACGGTGTTCACCAAAAGAGTACCACGCAACTGCGAACTGAAGCTGTTGCCTGTCGCTCTTCAACCTTCATCTAACGAGTATCCTGCTCTCTCTGGTCGCACGCTTCGCCTTGATGCTGTAATAAGTGAAACATCATACATGTGCAGGGTCATTCTCACCGACATCACCGAACGCAAATACGCCGAAACAGCCCTCAAAAACAGTGAAGAGCGCTTCAGGGTGATGTTTGAGAAACATTCCGCCATCAAGTTGGTGATCGACCCCGAAACCGGCAACATCATCAACGCCAATCAGGCCGCAGCAGACATTTATGGCTGGTCAGTTGAAAAACTCTGCACAATGAAGATACAGGACATCAATACTCTCTCCCCTGAACAGGTGAAGTGTGAAATGGAAAAAAGCAGATTGTCCGAAAAAAAACAGTTTGTATTCCAACACCGCCAGGCAGAAGGCTCAATTCTCGATGTTCAAGTATTCAGCAATCCAATAGAAATCGAAGGAAAAATCCTTCTCTATTCAATCATTCACGACATCACCGACCGCAAACGCGCAGCAGAAGAGAGCGACCGCCTGAAATCAGCATTCCTTGCCAACATCAGCCACGAAATCCGCACACCCATGAACGGCATCATCGGCTTTTCAGAACTGCTGAAAGACGCCGATTTAACCGGAGAAGAACAAGCCGAATACATCGACCTTATTGAACAAAGCGGCCATCGCATGCTCAATCTCATTAACGACCTGATGGACATTTCCAAAATTGACGCCAAAGAAACAAAACTGCAATTAACCCAAACCCCCATCAACAACCTTTTACAACAGATCGAAGCATCCTTCAGACTCGAAGCAAAGAAAGGAGGATTAAGCCTGCGCTGTACCACCGGACTTTCAGACACCGAAAGCACCATAACAACCGATAGCGTAAAGCTGAGCCTGATAATGACCAAGCTCATCCAGAACGCCCTGAAATTTACCACAAAAGGAGGCGTCGACTTCGGCTATACCAGAAAAGACGACACTCTCGAATTTTATTGCATCGACTCAGGCATCGGCATTGCAGCAGACCATAAAGAAAAGATTTTCGACCGATTCCATCAGATCGATACCTCATTAACAAGAAACCAAGAAGGATCAGGCCTCGGACTCAGCATCACCAAAGCCTACGTCGAAATGCTCGGCGGTAAACTCAACGTCAAATCAAAAGAAGGAGCAGGCAGCTCCTTCACCTTCACCCTTTTCTACAACCCCATAAACCCACCAAATCCCACAGAACTCAGCACTAAGAACTTTTTTTGTATTCTTGTAGTCGAAGATGACGCCGTAAGTACACACCTGATGAATAAATACCTCAAATACGAAACCATCACCATCCTCAATGCCGAAAACGGCTGGGAAGCCTTAGAGTTAGTTCAGCATCACCCTGAAATCAACCTCGTCCTCATGGACATAAAAATGCCCATCATGAATGGCTATGAAGCAACAAAACTTATCAAACAACAGCGCCCCGACCTCCCCGTGATCGCCCAGTCAGCTTTCACCACAAAAGAAGACAAACAAAAAGCCCAGGAAGCCGGTTGCAACGCCTTCATCACCAAACCCATCAACAAAACCGAACTCTTCAACTTTATAATCCAATTCAGGGAGCGCTGAGCTCCAGCTTGGCATATAAAAAAAACTTGCTCAGCACTCATTCCATCCCGATGTATCTGTTCGTGTTCAGGTTTTGAGAGGTGTTAAGGGACGCTCAGAAAGCGCCGATTAAAACCGGTAGAAAGTAGAGAATGCAAGTTTTTTACATGAAAGGCAAGCCACCCATCATGGCCCAGAGTCATACCTCGATGACCTGCAAAGGCATGGGGAAGCGTTGACAGGGGAAAGTACAGGCGCTGTAAAGAGTTCCGAAATCACCACAATTCGTAGGCAGACCCTATTGAGCGAAGGGGAACGCAACATTGACCGTACTGTTATGGCAAGGTATGGTTGGCTACGGCGGAATCAAAGGCCAGCTGCATGTGTGGAAGCTCTCTACACGGGAATCGGGAGACCCGGCAAGCTCCCTCGCCAAAGGCAAAAGGAAGGAGGGTGGTGTCAATGAAGGAGAGAACCCGAAGAATTGAAGCTGACGCAAACCGGGAGTCGGACGGTGTCGTAGTACCAGAGAAGTCACCGAACAAAGAAGCCCCTGCTTCAGCGGTGGAGATGGAGGGAAGGACATCAGCCAGGAGGAACGCCGGAGAGGAGGCCACCAGCCGGATACAGAGCCGGAAGCTGGTGTCGTTCGGACTCGAAGGCGTGCGAACACGAGCCAGAACTGACAAGACGTGCTGCTTTACTGCACTGCTGCACCACATCACTCCGGAACTGCTGAGACAAAGCTTTTATGAGCTGAACCGAAAGGCAGCACCTGGAATCGATGGTGTGACATGTCAGGACTACGAAAAGCAGGTTGAAGAACGCCTGCCGAACCTGCACACAGCAATTCACAAAGGCAGCTATCGAGCCAAACCGGTATTGAGGACGTCTATCCCGAAGGACAAAGGCCAGAAACGCCCACTGGGCATAACGGCCATAGAAGACAAGCTTGTACAGCAAGCGGTAGTCAATGTGCTGACGGTGATATATGAAACAGAATTCTATGGATTCTCCTACGGCTACCGGCCCGGTCGAAGCCAGCACGGAGCGTTGGATGCACTGTCAACAGCCATCCTGACGAAACGCATTAGCTGGATACAGACCTGCAAGGATTCTTCGACAGTATACCGCATGAACACCTGCTTGAATTCGTCAGAAAAAGAGTCGGGGATAAACGGATACTGCGCCTGATCAGCAAATGGCTGAAGACGGGATACAGCGAAGATGGTCGCATTTATGGGCAAATAGTAGGCAACCCGCAGGGAGTCGGTGATTTAGCCGCTGCTGGCCAACATCTATCTTCACTACGTGCTGGACGAATGGGTCGAAAATGAGCGCCGAACCCGCCCAAACGGGGAGGTTATCATCGTGAGATACGCCGATGATAGTGTATTGGGATTTCAGTACAAGGAAGAGGCGGAACGATATCTTGTAGCCCTTAAAGAACAGTTGTCTGGTTTCGGTTTGACACTGCACCCTGAGAAAACCCGTCTGAAAGCGTTCGGTCGATATGCCGCAGAAAGACGGAAGAAAAGGGGAGAGGGAAAACCCGCGGGATTTGATTTTCTTGTGTTTAAACACCTGTGCAGCAAGAATCGGAAAGGAGGCTTCTTTCTGAGACGGAAGACCATAAGCAAACGACTGCGCCAAACGATAAGGGAAATCAAAGAGGCCCTGAGAATAAGGATGCATGCACCAATAGTACAGACAGGCAACTGGCTGAAAAGTGTTGAGCAGGGTTATGGGCAATACTTTGGAGTATCGGGAAACATCAAGGCCCTGAAAAGTTTCAGAAACCTTGTGACGAAAGCGTGGTACTGGAGCTTGAGGCGCCGAAGTCAGAAAGGAAGAGCTATGAACTGGCAACAATTCACGCCCATAGTAGATGCTTACATCCCGCGCCTCCGAATATGCCACGAATTTCCGGAGGTACGATTCGCCAAAACTCAAGGCAGGAGCCGTTTGCGGTAGCACCGCTCGTACGGAACTGTGCGGGGTTGCGCCTTGCAAGCGCATGAAATTCAGTTGCCTGAAATGGTAACCGTGGAAAGCCTAACCAGCAGCCATGTACCGAGTCTTGCGTGGTGTTCGGTAACGACCACTGCGAAGCGTAGACAGGGAGATTGTAGGCCGGAACGCAAGTGAACGGAAATTATAGCCCCGAAATCGATCGTGGTTGAAGTAGTTGACCCAATCCTCGAATGGGGAAAGCAGCAATTCAGGAAACGATATGGTAAGCTTCTTGAAATACTTCCGGAGTTCGAATCGCCAGCATGCAATCAAAGGAAGTCATGTGAACAAGGGAGAGCCATCCGGTTTCAGGTAAAGACCTGAAGCTTGAATGGAAGTCAGACTGGTTGATAGTACTCTGAGATTGGGAGAGCCAATTACATGGGGAAGCGACCAGGAGGAGATGAATTGTTCTTGGGAAACATGAGCTCCATCCAAAGGGAGGAAAGGACTTCTATTCAATGAGAAGAATGACCAATCATGGAAACAGGACTTGAACAAATAGCAGCGAAAGCTCGGAATGATACGAAGTTCCGGTTCACGTCGTTGGCTCACCATGTCACACGGGAAAGGGTGTGGAAGAATCTACAACAGATTCGATATAACTCTGCTCCGGGAAGTGATGGGCAAAGTGTATCGGAAACGAAGGAAAACTTTGATATATGGATTGAACCTATGTTGCAATCCATGCATCGTCGGGGGTATAAAGCACCACCAAGCAGGAGGGTTTATATTCCAAAGCCCGGCAAGAAGGAGAAACGGCCATTGGGTGTGTCCTGTGTTTCTGATCGGGCTTTTCAGAAAAGTGCATCTCAGGTACTCTCTGCCATCTATGAGCAGGATTATCTACCCTGTTCATTTGGAGGACGGCCTGGAAGAGGCGCCCATAATGCTGTTGCGACCCAGAATGAAATTATTGCAGGGCGTAAAGTAGGCTGGGTACTGGATGCGGACGTGAAGAATTTCTTTGGTAGTCTGGATCATGAATGGATTCAGCGCTTTGTTGAACACCGAGTCGGGGATCCGCGGATTATAAACCTGATAAGACGATGGCTGAAGGCAGGCGTACTGGAAGAAGGGGCAATTCACCCAAGTGAGGAGGGAACGCCACAAGGAGGCTCAATCAGCGTGTTGCTGAGTAACATATATCTTCATTATGTGCTTGATCTCTGGTTTGAGCGCGCAATCAAGCCCCGCCTTGAAGGAGAGGCTTATCTGGTGAGATATATCGATGACTTTGTGGTGTGCTTTCAATACCGGTCGGATGCTTTACGTTTTCAGAATGTGCTGGCCAAGCGTCTGGATAAGTTTGCGCTTGCGCTTGAACCAGAAAAGACAAAGCTCGTTGAGTTTGGTCGTTTTGCACAGAAGAATGCTGCGAAAAGAGGAAGGAAACGTCCAGAAACCCTTCAATTTCTTGGATTTACCTTCTATTGTACATGCAACCTGAAGGGTAACTTCAAGGTGGGAATACGCACTGAGAATACCCGGGTTCGTCGCAGTATGTTTCGTCTTTGCGATCTGATGAGACGAATGCGACATCAGTCTGTTCAAGAGCAGGTGATCAACCTGAACAGCGTTTTGCGTGGTCATTATGCCTACTTTGGTATAGCAGTGAACTTCCAGGTTTTACAGAGAATCCACCGAAGTGTGGAACGATACTGGAAGAGAATGCTCAGTAGCCGGAGTCAAAAAGGGGGAATAACATGGGAGGCATTTCACCGCCTGAAATTGCGGTTTCCGTTACTGCGTCCAAAGTTGTCTATCCCATTTTGGAAACTACAAGGACTTGTTATGCAGTGAATCATCTTCTGAAGAGCGTAGTGCGGGAAATCCGCACGCTACGATCTGTGGGAGCAGAGAGCGGGAGACCGCTCCTGCGACCCGGTGGCGAGGGGTAACTGGCATCCCTACCGCGACTGACTATTTGTATTAATAAGGTGGATGACGCTTGAGAGGTTATGGAGATTCACTTCTGCAGCTATAATGATGAATCCCTTCCGGGTCTCATCATGGGGGAGCAGATCTGATAGTTTGCATTGCTCTGCCCGGGTCCGATGGGATCCGGGACAATGGGACTATAATGGAGTGAACGGGAGTTCTCTCCGCTTTGCGTCGAGATTACAGAGAGGGGTGGGATAGCAGAGGTTGAAGTTGAGTTCGATGGGTAAAGAGGGGGCAGGCTCTGCTCGTGCTAATGAGTGCCGCAGATGGGGCAGTGTGAGTCCTGGGTTACCGGGACTTTTCTGATTTCTGTGGAAAGGGAGTCGTAGGTCAGGAGGGTATTGGTCAGGGGGATTCCGATGGTGAGGAGATATTTTATGGCTTCAATTGCCTGCATGGAGCCGATGACTCCGGGGAGTGCTCCGATTGGGCCTGAGGGGGTGGCAGCGGCTGGGATTCCATCTTCGTGGAAGACGCAGTGGTAGCATGCGGTTTTTCCGGGATGGACGGTCATGGTCTGGCCGTAGAATTGCTTGATGCCTGCATGGGAGTAGGGTTTATCTGCCTTATGGCACGCTCTTGCTATCAGAAATTTTGATTCAAAGTTGTCGGTTGCATCGATGATGAAGTCATACTGGGCAAGGATGTCGGGTGCGTTTTCGGGGGTCAGACGGAATGGGTAGAGGTTAAGTGTAATGCCGGGATCAAGGGCGAGAAGCCTTGTTTTTGCGGAGTTGACTTTTTTCTCACCGATTGTTTCAGTGGTATGGAGAATCTGGCGCTGCAGGTTGCTGAGGTCTACGGTATCGCCATCCATAAGTCCTATGGTGCCGATGCCGGCTGCTGCAAGATAAAAGGCCGCAGGGGAGCCGAGTCCTCCGGCACCGACGACGAGTACTTTTGACTGAAGCAGTGTTTCCTGTCCTTTTTCACCGATTTCTTTCAGTGTCAGGTGGCGGGCATAGCGCTCTTGCTGTTTGTCGTTCAAAGACATGGCTGAGGTTTTACAGGGTGAAGTATTGTGTTGTTTACGTCTGCAGGGCCGTTGTAGGCAGGATCCCAGTTTTTAAAGACTGGTTCAATATTTTTCGCCCGCATGGCATTGCAGAATTCATGGGCGCTGCGGTCGTCAAAAACATCGAACTGACCTTTGCCGTTGTTTTCGGGGTCGTGATAACCGCCTACAGTGGTGCGGCTTTCTATGCTCATTCTGGTTATGCCGAGTCCTGCCATGCCGTCGCGGTAAGCTGCACTTTCCCTTGTTGAAAGGACAAGCTCTACATCTGGCAGTGCGATGCGGAAGGCGAAAATAATGCGGGCAAGAGAGTGATCGTCAACAGGAAAGGGTGGTTCGTAGCCACCGGTTTGCGGCCTCATGCGGGGAAATGAGACGGAAAGGCCTGCCCGCCAGAAGGTTCGACCAAGATAGCGTACATGCCGGTAAAGGCTTAAAGCATCTTCTCCCGGGTCTGACAGACCGAGCAGTACGCCGAGTCCTGCGGTTTTTATGCCGCCTTCGAGCGCTCTCGCCGGCGTTTCAAGCCGTTCGATAAAATCCTTTTTCGGTCCCCAGCGGTGGAGAGCTTCGTAACGTTCGCGGTTGTAGGTTTCCTGATAGATGGTGATGGCTGTGCACCCGCTGTCGGCAAGGGCGCGGTATTCCCGTATACTCATGGGAAATGCCTCGACGGATACCCGCTGCATCTCCTGTGCGGCGATGTCGACACTTCGTAGAAGATAATCGAAGTCGGCATTGTGGGTGCGTTCACCGGTGAGCAGAAGGATGTCGGTGATTCCAAGCTTTTTCATTGCGGTCAGTTCGCGGCGGATGTCATCGGGTTCAAGGCGGCGGCGAGGGGTCTTTCTGTCGGATGCAAACCCGCAGTAGGCACAGCCGCTGGAACAGTAGTTCGAGAGGTAGAGCGGTGCGTAGAGCGTCATTGTGCGTCCGAAACGGCGAAGTGTGAGTGCTCTGGATTCGATGGCCAGCGATTCAAGAGAGCTTGATGAGGAGGGATCAAGCATTGCGGCAAGTGTCGCGGAGTCCCTGCCGTCAGTAAGCCAATCCGGTAAATTGGTCATACCTTTGCTCCCAGAAAGGCTGTGAGAGGGCTTGTTGCTATGGCAAAGCTGCTTTTCGGCATCAGTCCGGCTTTGAACGCTTTTCTTCCAGCATCAACAGCTCCGGCAAAGGCTCCGGCCATCGCCGGCGGGTTGTCGGACACGGCTATGGCACTGTTGACGAGAACTGCGCCGCATCCCATTTCCATGGCAAGGGCGGCTTCGGAAGGGGAGCGCAGCCCGGCATCGACGATGACAGGGATATTGCTTTCCCTGATGATGATATTGAGCATCTCGGCCGTAGCAAGTCCCTGACCGCTGCCGATAGCCGATCCGAGCGGCATGACCGACGTGCATCCGACCTCTTCAAGACGTTTGGCCAGGACAGGATCGGCGGCTATATAGGGCATGACAAGAAATCCTTCTTTTGCAAGAATGCGGCATGCCTCAAAGGTTTCTATCGGATCGGGCATTAAATGCTGGGGATTCGGGTGAATTTCCACTTTGATGAAGGGACTTCCTGACAGTTCACGTGCTATCTGGGCAGCGCGGACGGCTTCTGCTGCAGTTGATGCACCTGAGGTATTCGGCATTAAGGTTATTCCCGGAAGTGCCCTTAATGGACTGAAAAGATCGTCAGCCAGCTGTTCACGGTTGAAGCGGCGAAGGGCAACCGTAACAAGCTGTGCACCGGAAGCTCTGACAGCTTCGAGCATGACTGTTGCGTTGCTGAATTTTCCTGTACCAAGAATCAGACGTGAAGAGAAGGTATAAGAGCCTAATTGCAAATAGTCCATAGGGATTAATTCTATCTATGCGGTTTAGCCTCCTCCGGCAAAAATCAGGATTTCAACCCGATCACCCTCCTGCAACTGGTGAGTTGATCGTTTATCTGGGCGAATGATACGATCGTTGATCACTACTGCCACGTTATTGTCAACTGATCCGATGATTGAAAGGAGGTCGGTAACGGCAGAACCATGAGGAACTATCTGTTGTTTTCCATTCAGTTCAAGAGTAAGCATGTGCGGCATTTCTATGTTGTTTTATCTTACAATTCGCAAAGAGCATTCAGAAGATCAGCTTCAAGGTCGCTGGCATTTTCCAGACCAATAGAGATGCGGACAAGGTTGTCGGTACACTTTCTCCGTTCTCGCTCCTCTTGAGAAAGGGCTCCTAATGTCATTTTTGCGGGGGAGGCAATCAGCGATTCAACGCCACCGAGACTGTCGGCAAGCACAAACAGTTTGATTCGCGAAATCAGTGTTTCAACAGCTGGCAGTCCGCCTTTCAAGGCAAACGTCAGCATTCCCCCGAATCCGCTCATCTGCGCTTTTGCCAGTTCATGCTGCGGGTGGGAAGTAAGGCCTGGATAGAAGACCTGTTCCACTGCGGGATGCTGTTCAAGGAATCTTGCAAGATGAAGGGCACTTGCCTCATGTTCCTTCATACGGATTTTCAGGGTTTTCAGACCGCGAAGGATAAGCCAGCTGTCCCATGGTGCCGGTATTGCTCCGGCGGCGCCCTGATAGTTTTTTATTTTTATATGCAGCCCAGGATCGGAGGTGACGACGGCACCGCCTATGACATCGCTGTGGCCGCCGAGATATTTGGTGGTGCTGTGTACGACAATATCAGCACCAAGCTCGAGTGGCCTCTGAAAATATGGGCTTGAAAAGGTGTTGTCTACGGCAACAAGAATGCCTCGTTCACGGGCGAGTCGGGAGACAGCACGAATGTCAGTGATTTGAAGCAGAGGATTGCTGGGGGTTTCAAGCCAGATCAGTTTTGTTTCGGGAGTAATGCATGCTTCATAACTTGCAGTAGATCCGCTTGCTGCATAGGTTGTGCTGACTCCCCACGGGCGCATAAGCTGCTCAAAGGTACGGTAGCTGCCACCGTAGATATCGGTTCCGGCAACGATATGGTCACCTGGTTTCAGTACCTGAAGTGCAGCAAGGGATGCTGCAACTCCGGAAGCGAAGGCCAGACCAAAGCGGCCGTTTTCAAGCAGAGCAAGCGTTGATTCAAGTGCCTTTCTTGTTGGGTTCCCGATTCTTGAGTAGAAGAATTCACCACGATGTTCCAGGTCTTCGCGTTCAAAGGTGGATGTCTGGTAAACAGGAACGGTTACCGATCCTGTCTGGGGGTCAGGTGCTTGGCCATCATGAATGGCAAGGGTTTCAAACTGCATCTATTGTTTATCGTTACGGATGTTGGTGTTATCGGTGACAAAGATAAGCGATATATTCATTTTTAAGCGAGAAGTATTTCACGTTGGCAGTCATATCGCATTATCGTCTTTGAATATGATCAATCACTTCAGCCAATCGGTCGATCTCATCTCTGGTATTGTAGAATGCCAGTGACGGGCGTATGGTGCCTTCAACACCGAAGCGTCGTAACGATGGCTGCGTGCAGTGGTGACCTGTCCGGACAGCAATGCCCTCGCGGTCAAGCAGTTTGCCGACCTCTTCATTGGGCAGATTGTTGAGCACAAACGAGAGCACACCCACCTTGTTGCGAGCCGTACCGATGATGCGCAACCCCGGAATCCTGATCAGCTTTTCAGTCGCATACTCCGTCAACGCATGTTCGTAACGCCCGATATTGTCAAGCCCTATTTTACGGACATAGTCGAGCGCAGCTCCAAGTCCGACAGCATCGCCGATCGAAGGCGTTCCAGCCTCAAACTTTGCCGGTGCCTCATTGTAGATGGTCTCTTCAAAGCGAACATCCTGTATCATGTTGCCGCCGCCCTGCCAGGGGGGCATAAGCTCAAGCAGTTCCCGTTTGCCGTAGACCACGCCGATGCCGGTTGGAGCAAAAATCTTGTGCCCTGAAAAGACAAAGAAATCAGCATCGAGATCCTGCACATTGACCGGCATATGGGCAACCGACTGGGCTCCATCAACCAGCACCTTTGCGTCAAACCGCTTGGCCAGCTCTATCATCTCTCTCACTGGCAGAATGGTTCCAAGTCCGTTTGAAGCCTGGGTAAGCGAGACAAACTTTGTTCGGGGCCCGAGCAGTCTGGTGTACTCTTCCATGATGATCTCGCCCCGGTCATTGACCGGCACAACCTTGATGCGTGCCCCTTTTTCCTGCGCAACCATCTGCCATGGAACAATATTGGCATGGTGTTCAAGGATGGAGAGCACAATCTCATCACCCGGCTGAATAAACTTCCGTCCCCAGGTCTGTGCAACAAGGTTGATGCCCTCGGTGGTGCCTCGTACATAGATGATTTCCGATGCTGACCCGGCACCGATGAACTGCCTGATTTTCTCACGGGCACCTTCATAGGCATCGGTGGCACGGGCAGCAAGGGTGTGTGCACCGCGATGGATATTCGAGTTGTCGGTGGCATAAAACTGTGCTACCGCGTTGATAACGCTGAGCGGCTTCTGTGTTGTTGCCGCGTTGTCGAACCAGACAAGCTGTTTGCCGTGAATCTTCTGGTGAAGGACAGGAAAGTCCTTGCGTATGGTTGCTACGTCGAAGCCTTCAGGCTGGTGTATCGGAGCTTTAGGTTCACGCAGAAAGTAATAAGGCTCCTTGGGAGCGTCAGGCAGGCTGAAGGGTAAAGGGCTGCTGCCGAGTGTTTCAGGACTCACGTTCGGCCATACCGGAGCAGGGGCTTTGCCCGGAAGTTCAGGAAGTGTCCTTGATGATGGGTGTATGAAGGGGGTTTCATACCGATTGAACGGGATGGTGGCAGCATCTCCGGATGAAAACGGTGTAACCTCACGCAATGATTGAAACACGGCTTCAAGAACAGGGCTGCCCTGCTCCTGTTCAAAGGTTCTATAGAGCTTTTCAGCATAGCACTGTCCTTCCGCAGGCCTGCCGTATGAACCCGGCAACTGTGGCAGCTGTTCCTTCGACGGATTGGGTGAAAAAGCTTCAGGGGTATGCGTCTCAGGGTTTATTTCAGGATGGTTTTCTGGTGTAGCCGCCTGATTTTGAGCGGCGGAATAAAGCAGTCTGAAAGAGAAATCGTCTTCTGCTGGAAGTCCGGCGTTCAATATTGTAAAAAATGGAACAATGCTTTCAGGATTATTTCCGGTAAAAGTTTCAGTTGTTTCCGGTTTCGGCGGCAGACTGCGCCGGATGAACTGGTCGAGTCCATCTGAACTGCCCGTGCTGTCCGTATTTTCTGAATAGTTCTGCTGCTCGGTCAGTTTATTGGCATGATGACCCAGCGGTTCCTGCTTTTTTTCAGGTGCACCGGGCAGAAAATAGAAATCATGCTCCGGTTGCGCTGGAAACGCTTCAGAGAGAGCAGGAAGTCCTGGCTCCGTCGGCAGATTCTGCTGCTGAAAATCGACTGGCAAGCTTACAGGAGGGTGTTCACCGGCAAGATCGGTTTTATCATGTAAAGAGTCAGCAAATGCTGAAGGTGCTCCTTCAGCATCGGTTTCATATCTCGGAACAGAACCTGCTTCGGGCACGTCATTAAACAGACGGCTTGCAATCTGTGCAATCAGCACCGGGTTCAGCGCTTCACTTTCCATTCCACTGATCTTCTGTTGCTCAGAATCTCTCGGCATAATTCACAATGGTAATATTATTTCGTTTTGGCGCCTGACTTGCGATGTTCGTAGTCATGATAGTAGCCCACTTCCACATTTTCAAGGATACCCAGAGCATCATCGGTCAGGACAGCAAGTGATGAATAGAGAGTCAGGAGATAGGATGCAACACCAAGCTTGTCGAGTCCCATAAGCCTTGCGGAAAGGCTTGGGCTGATTTCACCGGGTATTCCGGCCTGATGCAGTCCAACCACACCCTGTTCATTTTCGCCGACACGAACGAGAATAATGTTTGTTGTGCCTTGTCCTGACTTGTTGTTTTTGTTGATTTCAAGCTTGTCACTTGGAATAAGCGGCACGCCGCGCCATGTAAGGACAGGTGTTCCAAACAGGTTGATGGTGGCAGGGGGAACGCCTCGCCAGGTGCATTCGCGCTCGAAAGCAGCAATGGCTTTTGGATGGGCGATAAAGAATGCCGGTTTTTTCCAGACCTTCGTGAGCAGATCGTCAAGGTCATCAGGTGTCGGTGTACCGTATCGGGTGCTGATGCGCTGGCCGGGGTCTACAGAATGAAGCAGACCGAACTCACGGTTGTTGATGAACTCCCACTCCTGACGCTCTTTGATGCCTTCGATCGTCAGACGCATCTGCTGCTCTATCTGGTTGTAAGGTTCATTGTAGAGGTCGGAAACGCGGGTATGAACGCGGACAACCGTCTGAATAGCCTGAAGGGAGTATTCGCGAGGTTTGTTCGAGTAATCGACATAGGTTTCAGGGATCTCGATGTTTTCAGCGAATCCTGCAACAAGGTCAATGTGTTTTTCACCGTGTTTGTTGACGGTGGAACGTATTTTCAGGTACTCTGCGACTGCTTTTTCAAATGATGCTTTCAGTGCAGGTGATTCCTTGAACAGCTTTTCGATATCTCCACTTGACAGAGAGAAGAACGACCCTGGAGTAATGGTACGGATAGTGACCGATGATGGCTTATCCGAAACAAGATCTTCGTCACCGAAGTACTCTCCTTGAGAAAGCAGTGCGATACGAAGGTCTTCCCCATGCAGTCCTTTGCTTAAAATCTCAACCTGACCGTGAGCAATGATAAAAATCTTATGGCGATCTTCGCCTTCAAGGATCAGGGTGTTGCCGAGTTCGGCCTCTTCAAGCACAAACCTTTTAGCGATGCCCGCAATAATTTCATCATCAAATGTTGCAAAAAGCGGAATGCTTTTCAGTGCTTCAGGCCGGAATGATGCGATGCCTTCATGAAAATCTATCCCGATCCGTTCGGGTTTCTGCAGTTCAATCTTGGTGCGGTTGACGCGGTAGGTGCCGGATGAAACATGAACCCAGGGAAGAAGCTTCAACAGCCATCTCGGGGTTATCGACATCATCTGGGGAGGAGTCTTGGTCGTATTCGCCAGATTTCTTGCAACATGGGTCGTTACACTGCGCTGCAGCAGACTGCTGGGTTCCTGTTGTGGGTTTGTCATGGGTAATCGGAAAGATTAATAAGTGTTCGGTGAAAAAGTTTTTTTAAATGCCCAGACCATCGGTAAAGCTGCTTTCAACAGCTTTCTGCTGCAGAACCCTGGAATCAGGTGGAACACTTTTTGTCTGCCACACGTTGCCGCCGATAACGGAGTTCTGGCCGATGGTAATTCTTCCAAGAATATTGGCGTTCGAATATATAACGACGTTGTCCTCAATAATCGGGTGCCGGGGAACATTTTTAGCGGGGTTGCCCTCCTCGTCGAGAGCAAACTTTTTCGCGCCAAGCGTTACCCCCTGATAGAGGCGAACATGGTTGCCGATAATGCATGTTTCACCAATGACTACTCCTGTGCCGTGATCGATGCAGAAATGATCACCGATATGGGCTCCGGGATGTATGTCTATACCTGTTTCAGAATGAGCCATTTCAGAGATGATCCTCGGAATAAGCGGCACACCAAGCGATAACAGGGTATGTGCAGTGCGGTAATTAATCATGGCCCTGATTGAGGGATAGCAGAAGATGATTTCCCCATGGTTTTTAGCTGCCGGATCTCCATCATAGATGGCTTGAACGTCAGTGCATAATTTTTTTCTGATGTCTGGAAGAATTTCGATGAATTGGCTTGCGGTTTCCGCGGAATATTTCGCTTCGTTGACGGAGCCGTTATTCACGGTATCGAAATGGTGAACGCTGAGAATCTGCTCTGCAAGCAATCCATAGAGTTTTTCGATCCTTACGCCAAGCAAATGTGTCAGCGACTGATGCCTCAGAACCGGTCCGCCGAAATAACCCGGAAAAACGATGGAACGGATCAGTTCAACAATCTCTTTCAGTTTTTCAATCGAAGGCAGCAGGTGTTCATGATTCGGTAAATAGTCGCATTCCGAATTCCCTGAACCGGATAAGAGCTGTATGGTCTCTTCAATGATGTTACCTGTTTCGGGTTTCATTATTCAATTCTCCTCAAACCGGATTTTTTCCCGGTTATTAAACAATTCCTTAAAAAAATACTGCTGACAAGATAAGCCGGCAAGAGCGTTATTCGTTCTCTTGCCGGATGTTCTTGACCCCCTGCCTGATGATTCAGCACGGAGAAATAGCGGTTCAGATGTTGACCTGCTCCGGCTCAAACTGGTAGAGAAGAGTCGAGAGGTAACGTTCACCGGTATCCGGCAGTATAACGACAATACGTTTTCCCTTGTTTTCTTCACGTTGTGCAAGCTGCAATCCCGCGTAAACGGCTGCTCCCGAAGAGATGCCGACTATAAGTCCTTCGGTGCGTGCCAACTCGCGTCCGGTGCGCAATGCGTCTTCGTTTTTAACAAGGACAATATCATCAATAATGCCGGTGTTCAGGATTGCAGGAATAAAGCCTGCACCGATACCCTGTATTTTATGGGGCCCTGGTTTGCCGCCGGAAATAACCGGCGAATCAAATGGTTCTACAGCGACGATTGAAACATTCGGATTCCGCTGCTTGAGTACCTCTCCGACACCGGTAATTGTTCCGCCGGTACCTACACCGCTGACAAAAATGTCAACGTTTCCATCGGTATCGTTCCAGATCTCTTCGGCGGTTGTCTTGCGGTGGATCTCAGGATTTGCAAGGTTTTTGAACTGCTGCGGAACAAATGAATTTGCATACTCCTCGTGAAGTGCTTCAGCTTTTTTAATTGCTCCGGTCATTCCTTCAGGGCCAGGAGTAAGCACCAGTTCAGCACCAAGCGCCTTGAGCAGGTTTCTGCGCTCAATACTCATTGTTTCAGGCATGGTAAGTATCAGACGATATCCTTTGGCGGCAGCAATAAATGCCAGTGCGATACCGGTGTTACCGCTGGTCGGTTCAATGATGACGGTCTCTTTATTGATCAATCCCTTTTGTTCAGCATCCTCGATCATGGAAAAGCCAATGCGGTCTTTGACACTTCCTCCCGGGTTGAAGTATTCGAGCTTGGCAATAATAGTTGCCTGGAGGTTATGCTCTTTACTGTAATTTTGAAGCTCCAGTAAAGGGGTGTTGCCGATAAGGTCGGTCAGTTTTTTTGCAATGCGTCCCATAGCTGTTGATTGTTTTGCGTTTGAAAAAAGCTTAAAGATCATCAATAAGCGTATAACTGGAAATCCCTTCAAAGAGTTATCTTTTATACCGTAAATATGGTATTGTCAGATATGGTATTCGATGTTGTCGATCAATCCGGCTTTTATGGCGTAAATTAACAGTTCAGAACTGCTTGAAACCCCAAGTTTCCGGAAGATGTTTTTTCTGTGTGTCATCACGGTATGAAAACTGATATGTTTTTTTGTCGCGATTTCTTTTGTTGATAGTCCGGCGGCAATCATGCGGACTATTTCGATTTCTGACGCGGTCAGAAGGCTTGCGTCTTCATGGGGTCCATCTTTTTTAAGAAGGATATCCAGAACATCGCCTGAATAGTATTTTTTCCCTTTCAGTGCGGCTTCGATGACGTGAAAAATCTCTTCCCGATCATCAGTTTTCAGGACAATATTTCTTATACCGGCAGTATTTAACTCTTTTATTTTTAAGTGGGTAATCGAATTGGTCAAAATAACTATTCCTGTCTCAGGATGTTTTTTTCTAAGTTCATCAAGGTCACTGATCGAATCAAAATCGAAGAGCGTATAATCCGTGATGATGAGTGAAATAGTCTCTTTCTGCAGATACTGCTGCAACCCGGCTTTTGTTGATACGGTGAAGAACGTCTGGTAAAGCGGCGACAAGAGAGACCGCAGTGCCTCATTGGTTAAAAACTGCGTATCAGCGAGTACAACCGATATGTTACGATTGTTTTTAGTCATTATCAGATACCTGCTCCGTTTTCAAAAACTTCCTGAATCATTTCCAGTGCTTTGGTCTCGTTAAGGCCATCGACCGTTACCTGAAGCGTGGTACCGAGAATGGCACAAAGAGCAAGCATCTCTACGTAGGATTCTGAATTGGCTGTTTCACCGTTCTCTTTTTCAAAAAGAACAGTGCACTGATGTTCTCGGGAAATCCTGTGGATCTTTCCAAGAGCACGAAAATGCAGACCTGCAGGTGCCTTGACGGTGAGATGCTTGTTGATCATTGTGTAGTTGTAAAAAAAAAGTATAAAAGATTATTTTTTAATCAGTTTTGATAACCAGCTTGATTTATGTGTTTCCTCTGTCCGAAGTGCGTCATCGAGCGCCTCGATCAGGTCATCCGGATGTTCGAGTCCGACGGAGAGGCGGATCAGGTCGGGTGAAAGACCGCTCTCGAGTTGCTGCTCTGCAGACAGCTGGCTGTGTGAGGTGCTTGCCGGGTGGAGAATAAGGCTTTTGGCATCTCCGACGTTTGCCAGATGCGAGAAGAGCTTTATGTTATCGATGATTTTTACCGCTGCTTCATAGCCGCCTTTGACTCCAAATACAACCATACCGCCAAAACCGTTTTTCAGATCTTTTGAAGCTGCAGGGTATGAAGGATCTGTTTTCAGTCCCGGATAACGTACCCAGGAAACTTCAGGATGTTGCGAAAGATGTTCGGCGATTATAAGCGCGTTTTCTGAATGACGTGCAACGCGGAGAGGCAGGGTTTCAATGCCCTGAATAAAAATCCATGAGTTGTCAGGTGAAATACTTGCTCCAAGGTTTCTTAGCGGGACGGTGCGTACCCGAAGGGCAAATGCAATTGGTGCAAGCGGCTCAGGAAGATCAATGGCCCAGCGCAGTCCGTGATAGTTCTTGTCTGGTTCTGTAAAGAGGGGGTGCCGACCGCCTTTCCAGTTAAAACGGCCTGCATCGGTAATGATGCCGCCGATACCGGCACCATGTCCTCCAAGCCATTTGGTCAGGGAGTTTATGACAATGTCGGCTCCAAGATCGATTGTTTTGAGCAGATAGGGAGTCGTGAAGGTTGCATCGACAATCAGCGGAAGTCCGTTGCGGTGAGCCACCTCTGCAATGGCCTTGACATCGGTGTAGTCGAGTACAGGGTTGCCGATGGTTTCAATGAAGATTGCTTTTGTTTTATCCGTGATTGCTTTTTCAAAATTTGCAGGGTTTTTCGGGTCGACAAATTTAACACTTATACCAAGTTTTGGGAGAATGGCATCAAACTGGGTATAGGTACCGCCATAAAGGTTGTTTGCAGAAACGATTTCATCACCAGCTTCGGCCAGTGTGATGATTGCATAAAAAATTGCTGCAGTGCCTGATGCCAAAGCAACGGATGCTGCGCCGCCTTCGAGCTGTGTAACCCGCTGTTCAAGGACATCGGTAGTCGGGTTCATCAACCGGGTGTAAATATTGCCAAGTTCTTTCAGTGCGAAAAGGTTTGCTGCATGTTCAGTGCTTTTAAAGAGATAGGAGCTGGTACGGTAAACCGGTACTCCACGGGATTGTGTTGCGTCTACTGTTTGGCCAGCATGAAGGGCCAGGGTTTCAAAGCGGTAGTTTTTTTCACTCATTGGTTATACTCCTTGTTTTGTTTGTTATTGTCGTATTACAAGATATTCATTTAAGTTGCGGCGACGGCAAGATTCGAACTTGCGATTAATGCAGGTTTTGCAGACCCTGGTTTTAACCTCTCACCCACGTCGCCCCCGGAACTGTTATTCAGGTGCCCTCCTGTTTTGCCTGCTGGTTGCCGAAGAGTTTGAAACGCTGCAGATTAAACTGGTAAAAGAGGAAGCACCCGAAGCAGAATCCTGAGAGAGCTACAGTAGCAGCAACAGCAACAAATCCTGACAGGATCCACCCTGTCAGAGGCGTACCTGCAATGAAGGCAATCTGGGCACCTCCGAGCAGAATTGCTGCGATGGAGTTATTGAACCGCATGAGTCTCGGATCTTCAGTTGGTGCATTTTCATTTTGCTTTGCGAAAATGCGGGCTCCGATTATGTAAATAAGACTTCCGGTTTTGCCGAACGCTACGGCAGAAAGAATGATAAAAAAAAGTACGGTAGTTATTATCGGCTGTTGAATGATTATGGCAATCGAGATGCAAGTGAGCAGTACCCATCTGTTAAGTTTGACTATCGGTAATGGTATACCCACGCATGTCGCTGGTGTTTCTTTTGATGACATAATTTTTATCCTCCGGTTATCGTGTTATGAATGATCAAGCGAAATAAAAAAAGCCGGTTCTGACATTCAGAACCGGCTTTAAAGACTTTACTAACTTCATGAAATCATGAATGAGTTACGTCGTGCTCCCCGATATCCTTTTGTCAGAATGTATCTGCAAACCGCAACAGCAGCACATTATGGAGATAGTCGAGATCTTTGTTTTCATGAGTAGAGAATGATTCTGTTTGCCGTTAACAATTGTTAACTATATTTCCGGAAATTTCCAAAATAAAATTGATTTTTTTTATTTATTCACTTGTCCTTTCGAAGCTTTTCACTCTGTCCTTTCGGCCTTCATCCTCTGTCATTTCGAACGTGCGTGTGAAATCTATCGCAACCACCTGGAGATCCCTCTCTTCGATCGGGATGACTGGAAGCGGTTCATGCCTGAGATTTCGGCCTTCATCCTCTGTCATTTCGAACGTGCGTGCGAAATCTATCGCAACCACCTGGAGATCCCTCTCTTCGATCGGGATGACGGAAGCGGTTCATGCCTGAGATTTCGGCCTTCATCCTCTGTCATTTCGAACGAATGTGAGAAATCTATCGAACGTAGCAATCAATATGGATTGACCAGCATCTTAGTTTATACCAAGGATCACACTTGAGGCTTTGAACACTGCACAGGCAGTGTCGCCCTCTTTCAGTTCAAGCTTTTCAGAACTGCCATGAGTGATGATGGCGGAAATAACGTTGCCTTCTCCGATTTCAACATCAACCTCTGTGCTGACAGGGCCTTCAATAAGTTTGCTTATTTTTCCGGGTATAACGTTGCGCGCACTTAACTTGGCATCCAGCAGCTCCCGGGCGACAATAATTGAGCTTGATTTGATGATGGCGTAGGCATTCATACCTTCTTTCAGGCTGAGGTTGTCCACTGCGCCATTGGTGATAGTTGAAACGATGCGGGTATCAGCATTGATCAGAAGAATAACCTCAGCGTTGACTGATCCTTTGGTGATTTTTTCAATAGTGCCGGAAAAGACATTTCGTGCGCTGATTTTCATTGATATCATTCTTAGAAATTGATAAAGGTTATTGGTCTCTCCGAGACGTCCTTCAAGATTCCGGAGAAACTTTCGGTGTTCTTCCTGAACAACCCGAAACTGTTTGATAACTTTTTTCCCCTCTTTGGTCAGAACAGTACCGCCTCCCCCTTTTCCGCCTGCAACTCGATCTACAAGAGGTTTTTCGGAGAGGTTATTGACCATATTGACGAGATGCCATGCTGTTTTATAACTGATCCCGACGGCCTTGGCTGCACTGTTGATTGAACCAAGCTCATTGATTTTTTCCAGCAGAGCGATTCTGTCACCGCCAAGAAACTTGTTCTGTGCTTTCTGAAACCAGATGGAGGCCTCAAGCCCGATCTCTTCTTGTTTGCATTTCACACTTCAGTTCCTGAACTTTTGTTATAAAGACTTTCAGTCAAGGTGCCGGCTCTTTTCTTCATGAAGAGTAACATACAACATTTCTGTTTTTTTTACTTACCTTTATTACGGTGTTAACATCCCTTCATCCCCCGACGAAAAAAACCTGCTATAAAACTATAAATAGTATGGACGAAAAAATTATGCATTATCCTGTTACAGTCGCTAAATATGTTTTGCGATTTATGATTATCATGCTGGCACTCAGCATGATTTTTGGTGCGGCGCATCTGACGTATATCTGGGTGACCGGTCTGTTATCGCCAGATCCGCTTTATTTTGTGCTCGACATACATGAACTGTTCGAGATATATGGAATGATTTTAATCCTGGTGGTAGGTTATGAGCTTATGAAAGCTATATCTATTATTTTACACTCAGAAAAAATTCCATTTCTTCAGATACTTCGGATAGCAATCATTGCAATATCAAACAAAATGATCACCCTCGATATACATAAAACAGACTTAAACCAGATGATTGGCCTCGCATGTATTATGGTCTCCATTGGTGTTGCCTATTTCTGCTTTAACCAGAAGGAATGTATAATGGATTCCGATGTCCATTCAATAAAATAAGTTGGGAGCATACTGCAATGGCTTGATGTCATAGGTTTTCTCACCTTGCCTCTCCGCAGGGACGCAACTGCCCACTCTCCATGCGGAGGCAGCGGTCGGCCAGGGCGGCGTACTCTTCGTTGTGTGTGACGATGATGAAGGAGGTCCGGCGCTCTTTGCTCAGGCGGGCCATCAGTTCATAGAGTATGCGGCTGTTGTTGCTGTCGAGGTTGCCGCTCGGCTCATCTGCCAGAACCAGCTTAGGGTTATTCATCAGGGCCCGGGCAATAGCGACCCTCTGTTGTTCGCCGCCGGACAGTTCCGAGGGAAGGTGCTCGATGCGCTCGCTGAGTCCGAGTCCGGCAAGCAGTTCACCGGCATGTTTTTTCGCCGGCTTGAGTTTTCCTGTTGCAATGAACTCCGGCATTGCCACATTTTCAATGGCGGTAAAGTCAGAAAGCAGGTGATGGAACTGGAAGACGAATCCTATTTTGCGGTTCCGTAACTTTGCCAGTGCCTTTTGGGATAACGTGTATTTTTTATTCATGAAGAGGAGTTCTCCATCAAACAGGATTTCTCCTCCGTCGGGTGTATCGAGTGTACCAAGCATGTTCAGCAGTGTCGTTTTTCCGCTGCCCGAAGCTCCAATGACTGTCACCATCTCACCTTCACCCAGCGTGAGATTGACTCCGCGTAGGATCTCCAGGCTCTTTTTGCCAGGAAGGGTGTAGGACTTGCTGATGTTTTTTGCTGTGAGCATTATGACGCTGGTCTGTTTTGGCCCATGTCCCTGCAATGTCTGCGAGAGATGGGATGCTGATTTATTCAATCATGACTTTCCGTAAGGCGAGTCCTTTCTTTTGGCTTGAAATCCAGGCATCTTGATCAATTTTGTGTAGCAGAGCGTGCGCATGGTTGTTTGCCGCTGTTTTATTGTCATTTTATCGTGAAACCGTTTCGCGTTTGCCTAAGCTCTCTGCCAACATGGATGTTACAAGAGAGTTCATGCTGACACCCTCTTGTTTTGCTCTCATAACCAAACGTGAATGAATGCTTTTAGGAACCCTTTGAATAAATTTACCACTATACGTGCCACCACTACCTGGTTCCGGAACAGGCAAGTTTAAGCTTTCTAAGGCAGCAATTGTTTCTTGTAAGGCATCCATACCATTTTCAATTGCTTCTGCTATTGTTTCACCATTTGTAATACATTCAGAAAAGTCAATAAATGAAATCATATAACCGCCACCATCTTCTTTTGAAAGAGGACGAATTTCAAATGGGTATTTGTTTAAATCTGTCATAGTTCAATCCATTACAAAATCAACAAATTTCTTGATGTATATCGGTTTAATTGGCCTATGAGCAGGAACCGGTAACGTCCGACCATCAGTGCGTACAAAAACGACGTGACTTGTACCGCATTGTCGCCATTCAATATTTGATAAGCGCCAGCAACGGTTTTTAGACTGTCAATCCGCCAATCAAGGGGATTTTTTTGCGTCAGCTGGAGGATTTTATCTGCTTTACTCACAAGAGGTATGATACTGAATATGATATCATGATGCAAGAGGAGAAAAGATAATGAAGAGATTTATTTGGTTTTGCCGCTTTCAATTTACTGAAAACTTCTTTCGCTGGAACTGCTTTCATCTCTCCCTTTTCATATGGAGTGTTTGAACGAAAACAACTTATTATCACAGTTTATCCCAATCATTCAAAACCCTCAAGCTCATCTGATTCCCATCACACCGGCCTCACTTGCCCATTCCCCTCAATAATCCATTTATAGGTAGTCAGCTCTTTCAGGGCCATCGGACCTCTCGCATGGAGTTTCTGTGTGCTTATGCCGATTTCTGCACCCAGTCCGAACTGGGCGCCATCGGTGAATGCTGTTGAAGTGTTTGCATAGACAACAGCAGCATCGATTCTTTTTAAAAATATCTCTTTTGTCTCCGGATCCTCCGCTATGATGGCTTCACTGTGACGGGAGCTGTAGTGGGCAATGTGCTCAAGCGCCTCTTCAAGGGAATCTACGGTTTTTACCGACATTTTCAGAGAGAGGAACTCGGTGCCGAAATGTTCCGGTTCAGCCCGATGCAGCAGTGCACCAGGGTAAGAACCTTGCAGTTTCAGATAAGCAGCCTCATCGGCAAAGAGTATCACCTTTTTTTCCTGCAGCGGTTTGACGAGTGCCGGAAGGTCATCAAGCCGTTCCTTATGGATCACCAGAGTATCAAGTGCAGTGCAGACACTCGGACGACGGGTTTTTGCATTGAAGATGATCTTTTGTCCAAGGTTGAGATCTCCGGTTTTATCGAAATAGGTATGCACAATGCCTGCGCCGGTTTCAATCACGGGAACCTTTGCGTTATTACGGACAAAGTCGATAAGTTTCTGACTGCCCCGCGGAATGATCATGTCGATAAAGCCGACCGCATTGAGCATGACGGCTGCTGCTTCCCGTTCTGACGGTAACAGGTAGAGCGTATCGGGATTGATCGAGTGCTCCTTTAGAACGGTATGGATGAGATCAACAATGGCAATATTCGAATACATGGCATCGCTTCCGCCTTTCAGTACTGTGGCATTTCCGGATTTCAGGCAGAGCGCGAAGACATCGAAGGTTACATTGGGACGCGCTTCATAGATAATGCCGATTACTCCTATTGGAACCGTGACTTTTTTCAGGTTGAGGCCGTTCGGCAACACTCGTGCTTCAAGCACTGAATCGAGCGGAGAGAGGAGTGAAGCGACGTTGCGGATGTCGGAGGCAATGGCATCAAGGCGCGATGCGTTGAGCAGCAGTCGGTCAAGCATGGGGTCTGCCGGATCCATCCGTTCGATGTCCTTCTGGTTGGCCTGGAGAATGGCTTCCTGGTGAGCGGGAATGCTGTCGGCAAGGGCGAACAGCAGGCGGTTGATCGTCTCATCGGTGAGGGTGATGATCTCTCTGCTTGCCTGCTGGACGGCACGGAGCTGTTTTATTATCGTTTCCTTCATGTCGGATGGAGTTCAGGAGGTTATATAGAGGTAATCGTAATGAATCAGGGGTTTCTGATCCTTCAGCCCCATGATGGCCTTAGTTTTTTCTGAGCTGTATTGCGCCATACCGTAGCCGATGACGGTGCCGTCTGTGGCGCATACCTTGATAATGTCGCCTTTCAGGAAACGCCCCTCAATCGACTCAATACCGACCGGCAGCAGGCTGTTGGCGCGCTCTCCGGCCACCAGCGCCATTTCAGCGCCCATATTGACGGTGACTGCTCCCTTTTCCATCCCTTCGCTGTTGGCAATCCATCGTTTTGGCCCGTGTGTTGCTTTTTGCGGCAGAAATTTTGTCCCGTTTTGTTCTCCCTCAAGAATCGAGAGGAGAACACCCGGGGTACGTCCGTTGGCGATATGGACAGTGATGCCGAGCCGTGAAAGCTTCTGCGCTATGTGGCACTTGGTCAGCATGCCCCCTCGTCCGAATTCGGATTTTCCAGGATGGATATACTGGTGGAAATGTTTAGTCGAGGCATCAATAACGGGGATGATGGTGCCGCCCCCTGTTTTCATGTCGAAGAGGCCGTCAACATGTGAAAGAATGATATAGCCCTCAACATCCATCATTGATGCAATGAGTCCGGAGAGCTCATCATTGTCGGTAAACATCAGCTCGGTCACTGAAACGGCATCGTTTTCATTGACAACTGGAATAATGTTCTGTTGCAGAAGGGAGCTGAAGCAGGTCTGCATGTTGAGGTAGTGCAGGCGGTCGCTGAAATCGCTTTTGGTTACAAGGATCTGCGCGGTAATCAGTCCGTGCTTACTGAAGAGTTCGTTGTAGGTGCTGATCAGCTTGATCTGACCTGTTGAAGCAAGTACCTGCCGGGCAGCAACCGGCGCGATGGCGCCGGAGAGTTTGACCACCGAACGTCCTGCACCGACAGCACCCGATGAGACAAGGATGATCTGAATCCCCTGCTTCTGCAGTTCCGCTATCTGGGTGGTGAGCTGCTGGAGAATCTCAAGGTCAAGCTTTCCGTTTTTATCGGTAATAACATTCGTGCCGATTTTTACGACAATTTTTCTATAGCTGGGATGTAGATTTTTCATGCTTTAGTGAACCTGTTCCTGACTGAAATGCAACCCCACCACTCCGATAATAATAAGCAGCAGGGAAAAGAGTTTGATGGCACTCATACTCTCTCCGAACCAGATAACTCCGATGACGGAAATAAGAGCTGTTCCAATTGCTGACCAGATGGCATAGGTTACCGAAATGGGCAGTACCCTGAGTGCTAACGAAAGAAAGGTAAAGCTCAGCCCGTAAAAAAAGAAAATAAAAAGTGTTGGCACAAGTTTAGTCAATCCGTCCGAAATTTTCATGCATGTGGTGCCGGATACTTCAAACAGGATTGCAATAATCAAATAGATCCAGTGCATTGTTACCGGGAGGAAAAAGGTTCAAAGAGGCTGGGCTTGGCCTGAGCATGTCATCAGGGTGGTTTGTGATCAACTGAAAAGATATGCATATTTATTTCCGGATAAGTTATTTTTCCTGATGAAAATATGAGCCTCATCCTGCAGGGCTGATGCGTAACTTCTGGATTGTAGACGATGGTGTTGATGAGCCTGATTGATATAGCATTGCCGTTGAAGAATCCGGTATTACAGTTTTCACTGATACTGTTGATTATTCTTTTTGCACCGGTTCTTCTCAGCCGGCTGAAAATTCCGAGTTTGATCAGTCTTATTATTGCCGGTGCGGCGATAGGACCTCATGGGTTTAATTTAATGCTTCGTGACAGCAGTATTATCCTGTTTGGAACGGTTGGTCTTCTCTATATCATGTTTCTTGCCGGACTGGAAATTGATGTTGAGGATTTCCGGAAAAACAGTAGAAACAGTATTCTATTCGGTCTCTATACTTTTTCCATCTCAATTGTTTTCGGTATTCTTGTTGGCGTCTACATTCTTGATTTTTCGCTGTTTTCATCTATTCTTATCGGCAGTATTTTTGCGTCTCATACGCTTATAGTCTACCCTGTTGTCAGCAAGCTTGGTGTCTCATCGAACAAGGCGGTCACTATTGCAATCGGCGGCACCATTATCACCGATACCCTTGCGTTGCTTGTGCTGGCAGTTATTGCCGGAATGTCGTCAGGGGAGTTGATGACAGGATTCTGGATAAAGCTTCTGATTGGCATAACGCTTTTCAGCCTGATTGTTCTGCTGCTTTTTCCGGTTATGGCCCGTTGGTTTTTCAAGCGTTTTGATGACAGTGTGCTCCAGTATCTCTTTGTTTTGGCCATGGTGTTTTTTGGAGGTTTTCTTGCGGAAGCTGCTGGTGTTGAGGCGATTATCGGTGCATTTTTCAGCGGTCTCGCCCTGAACCGTCTGATTTCCCGTACATCACCACTCATGAACAGAATCAAGTTTGTCGGCAATGCCCTGTTTATTCCGTTTTTTTTGATTGGCGTTGGAATGCTTATCGATATCCGGGCATTTTTCAAGGATTATAACACCATAAAGGTTGCTGCGGTTATAACGGTTGCAGCTACGGTGGCAAAATATCTTTCAGCCTGGATTACCCAGAAACTTTTTGGATTTTCTCCTGACCAGCGTCGGCTGATTTTTGGACTGATCAGTGCTCATGCGGCATTGGCGCTTGCAACGGTGTTGATCGGTTATAACATTATTACCGGTTACTCTCTTAAAGGCGATCCTGTCAGATTGCTTGATGAGAGTGTTTTGAACGGTACTATCCTCTTTATACTGATAACCTGCACTCTGGCTTCAATTGTAGGGGAAAAAGGTGCGCAGAATATAGCTCTTGCCGATACTGTCGATGAGGTTGCCGAGACCGGTCTTGCGGTTACTGAAGAGCGTATACTGATTCCCATGAACAATCTCAGCACGGTTGAAGAGCTTGTCAATCTCAGCGTAACTGTAAAATCGAGAAAGGACAAGAGCGGGATTTATGCCCTTCATGTAGCTGACAGTACCATGAGTGACGAAGCTGCAGAAAAGCATGCAGGGAAACTGCTTGAAAAAGCAGCGGTTGCCGCGTCGTCTATTGACTTCAACATGAAGCGGTTGATTCGTTACGACAGCAATGTGGTTAACGGAATCACCGGTGTCATCAGAGAACAGAAAATCACGGATCTTATTTTAGGATTGCATCAAAAGAGCATTCTCACTGATAGTTTACTTGGCAGTCCATCCGACAACATTCTTGGCCGGTGTAATATCACGATTTTTATTTATAAACCGGTTCAGCCACTTGCGACAATCAAGCGAACGCTTGTCGTTGTCCCTGCGGGAGCTGAACATGAAATCGGGTTTGTTCACTGGATGCAGAAAGTGATCAATATCATAAAAAATACTGGATCAAAACTGGTTGTGTATGCACCAAAACAAACTCTTGCTTATCTGAAGGAGGCCTGTTCCCAGACTGTTTCCAATGCGGAATACAGACAGTTCAAGGAGTGGGATGATTTTCTCGGCCTGTCGACTGAGATAAAAAATGACGACAACCTCATTGTTGTGATGAGCAGGAAAAATAATCTTTCCTATCATAGTAAAATGGCAAAGATGCCTCTTTATCTTAACAGGTATTTCCAGAAAAACAGTTTTATTCTGGTTTATCCTGTTCAGATTGGCAGAGAAGATGATATCAGTTTGGAATCACCTGTTTCGACAGTCAAAAAAACTTTTTTAAGGTTTGATGGTATAGGAAAGCTTCTTGAAAAAATGTACAAAAAAAAGAAGCCCGACTCTTCCTGTGAGCATTAACGATGTCTTCGCTTTCCTTTTAGACTTTGGAAATTTCCCGGGGCTTCCTATTATTTGGTCATTAAGGCCTGAAGCCCCAGTATGGGTTGGGCAACTTTCAGGCTGTCAGGAAGGTTGATGACACAGCTGATACATTAAATAAACTGTAGTGTGATTTATGATATTACCGATCAATATTTATAGCGACGATATACTTCGAAAGAAAGCCAAACCTCTGAAAGGTATAGAAAGTGGCATTGATGAGCTTATAGCCTATATGTTTGAGACAATGCGAAATGCTTCGGGTATCGGTCTTGCCGCTCCCCAGGTCGGGCACTCGGTTCGGCTGCTTGTCCTCGATATTTCCGGCCTGACCAATTATTCCGATGCAACGCCGATGGTTGTGATTAACCCCCATATTCTTGCCGTCAGGGGATACAATGACATGGAAGAGGGTTGTTTAAGCCTTCCCGGCGTTAAGGGGGACGTTGAACGTCCTGCCGCTGTTACCCTGAAATATCGTAATGAGCACTTTGAAGAGATGACCGGGGAGTTTTCCGGTATGTATGCCAGGGTTCTCCAGCATGAGATAGATCACCTTAATGGCACTCTCTTTGTCGACAGGATGGAGAAGCGCGACCGGAGAAAAATCCAGAAAGAGCTCGATGCTTTTGTTACAGGCAGTGTGACCGCTGCATATCCAATTGCGCGCGAGCCTCTTGCCGCTAAATAATCTTGAGTGCCATGCGGATTATTTTTATGGGAACGCCGGAGTTTGCTGTTCCCTCATTGAAAGCTATTGCAGAAGAAGATAAACAGTTTAAAACGGTTCTGGTTGTCACTGGATCTGATAAACCCCGCAGGAGTAAGCATGCCGAGGCTGAACCATCTCCAGTAAAACAGGCAGCTGTTTCTCTTGGGCTTCCTCTCTATGAAACCGATGATGTTACAAGCCGGGAGTTCGCTGATATTGTCGCGGCCCAGAGAGCGGATGTCATAGTTGTGGCTGCTTTCCGTATTCTGCCTCCCGCCGTGTTTGAGAAGGCTGCCTTTGGAGCTTTTAATCTTCATGCATCATTGCTTCCTGCTTACCGGGGAGCGGCTCCGATTAATTGGGCCATTATCAAGGGTGAGCACGAAACCGGTGTCACGACATTTTTTCTCCAGCAGCGCGTCGATACCGGTAATATCATTCTTCAGGAAAAAATGCTTATTGATCCTGCTGAAAATGCCACAGAACTGGCCTGTCGCCTGTCGGTTCTCGGCGCTCGTGTTGTTGTCGATACACTTCACCTTATTGCTTCACGCCAGGTTGCGGTATCTGGTCAGGATGAAACGCTTGTTTCCAGAGCGCCCAAACTTACCCGCAACAATACTCGAATTACCTGGTCGCAACCGGTCAAATGCGTCAATGATTTTATCAGGGGTCTTGCCATGAAGCCATCAGCCTGGACAACGTTCAACGGGAAAACCATGAAGATATTCAAGGCCTCTCCCGCAACTCCTTCTCTTGAAACAACGTCGGCTTCTCCGGGGACGATTTATGTCGAGAACGGAAGACTCTATGCATCATGTGCTGATGGATGGCTTGAGGTTTTGTCATTGCAGCTTGAGGGTCGTAGACCAATGGAGTCCGTTGAGTTTCTTCGGGGCTTCCGTCAAGACCGCCAGCAGCATCTCTTTGTATAGCCACTCTGCCATGTCACAATCGTATTAATTGCTTATATTTCTCACCTTGAATTTTTATCAGAATCTAACGCTTATTTTATGGCATTGTCCAGTACAGAAGTCAGCCGCCTCAGGAACTTCTGCATTATCGCACATATTGATCATGGAAAGTCCACATTGGCCGATCGGCTGCTGGAGGTAACGCATACTCTTGACCGCACTCAGATGGCCTCCGCACAGGTTCTCGATGATATGGATCTGGAACGGGAACGGGGTATTACCATCAAGAGCCATGCTGTTCAAATGAAGTACAAAGCGGCTGATGGTATCGATTATACGTTAAACCTCATCGATACTCCAGGTCACGTTGATTTCAGCTATGAAGTCTCCCGTTCACTTGCCGCATGCGAAGGCGCACTCCTTATAGTTGATGCCACCCAGGGTGTTGAAGCTCAGACTATCGCCAATCTCTATCTTGCTATCGAAGCCGGTCTTGAAATTATTCCGGTTATCAATAAAATTGATCTTCCTTCATCGGATGTGGAGGGCGTTGCCCGTCAGATTATGGATCTTGTCGGCAATAAACGAGAGGATATCCTTCAGGTATCGGCTAAAGCCGGTCTTGGGATTACTGAACTCATGGAGGCCATTATTGCACGGATCCCTGCTCCTGACGACAATAATCACCTTCCTTTGAGGGCCCTGATTTTTGATTCGGTCTTTGATGCCTATCGAGGAGTGGTGGTCTATCTCCGAATTGTTGAGGGATCGCTTAAAAAGGGTGACAAAGTCAGGTTTTTTGCCAGTGACAAGGATTTTCTTGCTGATGAAATAGGGGTCATGGGCATGAAAAGGCAGCCTAAAAATCTTCTTGAATCAGGAGATGTCGGGTATCTGATCTGTTCCATCAAGGATGTCAAGGATGCCAAGGTTGGCGACACGGTTACGCTTGTCGATGCTCCTGCAAAAGAGCGCCTTGAGGGTTACAAGGAGGTTAAGCCTATGGTGTTCAGTGGTCTCTATCCGATTAACTCGAATGAATTTGAGGATCTTCGGGAATCGCTTGAAAAGCTCGCTCTGAACGACGCCTCTCTTGTTTATACCCCCGAAACATCAGTCGCTCTCGGTTTCGGGTTCAGATGCGGATTTCTCGGACTGCTCCACATGGAAATTGTTCAGGAGCGTCTTGAGCGTGAATATGGAGTTAATATCATTACCACGGTTCCTAACGTGGAGTATCGCGTTGTCATGACCAACTCGGAAGTTGTTATTGTCGACAACCCATCCAAGATGCCAAATACGACAAGGATAAATCTTGTTGAGGAGCCCTATGTCAGCATGCAGATTATTACCCTTGCCGACTATATCGGTAATATTATGAAGCTTGGCATGGAACGCCGGGGCGATTACAAGACTACTGATTATCTTGATCCCACAAGGGTGATCATGCATTTTGAGTTTCCTCTTGCAGAGATTGTTTTTGATTTTCATGACAGGCTCAAATCCATTTCAAAAGGGTATGCATCGATGGATTACGAGTACATCGGCTACCGTGATTCCGATCTGGTGAAGCTCGATGTCCTGCTGAACGGCGAGGCGGTCGATGCACTCTCTATTGTTGTTCACCGTTCAAAAGCTTATGATTGGGGTAAGAAGCTTTGCCTGAAGCTGAAAGGCATTATTCCCAAACAGATGTACGAAGTTGCTATCCAGGCAGCTATCGGCAGCAAGGTGATTTCGCGCGAAACCATATCGGCCATGAGGAAAAACGTGCTGGCGAAATGTTATGGCGGCGATATCAGCCGAAAACGCAAGCTGCTTGAAAAACAGAAAGAGGGGAAAAAACGTATGAAACAGGTTGGCAGGGTGGAGGTTCCTCAGGAAGCTTTCCTTGCATTATTGAATATTGACGAATAGCGCCCCGCTTCGTTGTAAAATTTTATTTAACGAATCAAAAATTTACATCATTGAATATTCAGAAAGGAAAACCGGAAAAAAAACATTCAAGGGAGTGGTTTGAAGCTCTTATTATCGCAGCAATATTTGCGACCATTCTTCGTGTTTTTGTCGTTGAGTCTTACCGTATTCCGACAGGCTCGATGGAGAATACTCTGCTTGCTGGAGATTTTCTTTTTGTCAACAAGTACGTCTATGGCCCCAAAATTCCCTTTACCGATATTCGGCTGCCTGGAATTAAAAAGGTTGATCGCGGGGATATTATTGTGTTCAAGTTTCCCAAAGATCGCTCCCTGAACTATATCAAGCGTTGTGTTGCACTCAGTGGAGATACCCTCGAGATTCATGGTCAAAAGCTCTCAGTCAATAAAAAACCGGTACCTCTGCCGCCGCATGCTCAGTTTATCGGAAACCGTATGGCGGCGGGAGATGGGGATTATATGATATTCCCACAGTTTTCAAACTTTAACAAGGATAATTACGGGCCGATACGTATTCCCCGCAAAGGAGATGTCGTACCTTTGAACCCTGCAACCTATCCGCTTTACAGTTCACTCATTGCCGATGAAGGACATGAAGTCAGCTTACAGGGGAGGACGGTTTTTATTGATGGTGCACCGGTTCAGAACTACACCGTTCAGTCAAACTACTATTTTGCAATGGGTGACAACAGGGATAACAGTCTCGACAGCCGCTTCTGGGGATTTTTGCCGGAAAAAGATATTGTCGGTCAGGCACTCATGGTCTACTGGTCATGGAATCCGGATTTGTCCCTGTTCACCGATCTCGTGAGCAAAGTCGGTTCTATACGATTGCAGCGTACCGGTTTAATGGTTCATTGATCAAGGTGTTGCTCTGCAAGAATTTTTTCACAGAGTGCATTTGTCGACGATTGACGTTCAGTGCTGCTGAAAAGCAGCATTTGAACATTTGGAAATGGAATTTCGAGTGTATCGATGGTAAGGGTCCGACTTCTGACGTTTGCGCTGATCTCAGGTCTTGCAGTTTTTGTGAGTTCGATATGTTTAAGGGTCACGCAGTCAAAAACCAGGCCGGATTTGATTGATTTGATGCTTGTCTGCCAGGTATTGCCGGTTGCTCTCTCTACCGATTCCGAAAGGTTTGTTTTGAAAATGACATTCAGATAGATATTGGTTGAGAGATAAAGTAACAGATATCCAGTCGGAAAAAGGACACCGGGAGAGAGCATAAAGGCTTTAAGCCAGTTTAAGATAAATTTTTTTCTGCGGGGTAAGAGGGGCATTCTTACTGATTGATTTCGGCTGTTTGTGGAGAGTAATGCCGGTTATCTTTTTTACTATACAAAATATTTTTCTTTATTACGCTGTAACAATAACTAATTCAGTTTTCTCTTTTTATGCCATTACATCAACGGCATGCGCCCTATCTTCTCAAGCCGCTTTTGAAAGAGGTCTATGCTGATACAGAGACTCCTGTTTCAGTATATCTCAAACTCAAGCGACCCTTTTCATGCCTGCTCGAATCGGTAGAGGGAGAGGAGCTTCTTGCCCGGTTTTCTTATATTGCCATAGATCCGGTCGCTATCCTCAGAGGCTCTGTGGATGGATCGGCACACATCGATATTCTTGATGAAAAATTCCATGATCTTGGAAGAATCGCCGGGGAGGAAACAAATCTTCGTATAAAAATTGATCGGTGTCTTGCAGCTTTTGATACTGATGAGATACCGAGGAAAAAAAACGGTGCGCCCCAGATGATAACATCAGGGGTTTTTGGCTATTTCGGTTACGATGCCATGCATCTTGTCGAAAGAATACCAAAACCGGAACTCCCCGATCCGGCAGGGATGCCCGACATTTATCTTCTTTTTTGTGATACGCTGGTGATATTCGATAATATTCTGCGCAAGGTCTTCATTGTCTCCAATTACCTTGACGATAGCGATAAGCCGGCTGCTTTGAAAAAAGTGGAGCTGATTGCCGAACAGATGTTCAGGCCATTGCTGCGTGAAGAGATCGAGTTCCAGGCCGAACACCCTGAAGAGATAGTTTCCAACACAGAGAGAGATGTGTATCTGCAGAAAGTTGAAAAAGCTAAAGAGTACATTCTTGAGGGAGATATCTTTCAGGTGCAGATTTCACAGCGTCTCAACCGGAAATTGAATACCCGGGCCTTTGATGTCTATCGGATGCTGAGAACCATCAATCCTTCCCCCTATCTTTACTACTTTGATTTGAAGGAGTTCGAAATTGTTGGATCATCCCCGGAATTGCTTGTAAAGGTAGAGCGAGACAGCACCGGCAGGCGAATAGTTGATACCCGCCCTATTGCAGGCACAAGACATCGAGGAAGCAGTTTTGAAGAGGATGAAAGGATCGCGCAAGAGCTTCTTGCTGACGAAAAAGAGCTGGCTGAGCACCTCATGCTTATTGATCTCAGCAGAAACGATATTGGCAGAATAGCTAAAATCGGCACTGTCGAAACCAATGAGATGATGGTAGTTGAAAAATATTCTCATGTCATGCATATTGTCAGTAATGTACGCGGCGAACTTCGTGATGACCTTGGCACTATGGATGCCTTCTGGTCTTGTTTTCCTGCCGGCACACTTACCGGTGCTCCAAAGGTTCGTGCCATGGAGATTATCTATGAACTTGAAAAGGAAAAACGCGGTTTGTATGGCGGGGCCGTAGGATTTCTTGATTTCAAAGGAAATCTGAAGACCGCTATTGCCATTCGCACTATGGTTATTGAGGATGCAACTATTTACTTTCAGGCAGCCGGTGGTATAGTTGCTGATTCAACGCCTGAGGCGGAGTATGAAGAGACAATGAATAAAATGAAGGCGGGTTTAACAGCCGTTGAAAATATTGAGGCTTTATCGTAACATTAATAAATCCTTGAATATCCTATGAGTAAAAATCAAAAGTTATTGAAATACCTGCTTCTTGTTTTTGCAGGAATAGCCGTTGGCGCACTTGTGTTCTCCAATGTTGAGTTCAACCTTTCTGTCAATGGCCCGCACCTTACCAGCAGGCCGAATTTTGCCACGGCAAAGAACACGTTTGAAAACTATCCCATACAGTCGCTCAAAAGCTTCAACGATGCATTTGTGCAGATCGCTGAATCGGCGACACCTTCTGTGGTGACGATTTTTACCGAAAAGAAAGTGACTGAGAGAGGTATTAGTCCCATGGATTTTTTCGGACATCATTTTGATGACTTTTTCGGGCATTCATTCGATGACTTTTTCGACAAACCTGAAAGTGGTTCACGCGGTGGTCGTTCAAACGTTCAGCACGGCCTTGGATCTGGGGTTATCGTGACAGATGATGGCTATATTCTCACCAATAATCATGTTGTTGATGATGCGGATGCGGTGTATATCCGCACCTTCGACAACCGTAAAATTGATGCCAGGGTTATCGGTAAGGATCCTAAAACTGATCTGGCGGTTATCAAGGTTAATGCTAAAGGCCTTAAACCAATCGTTATTGGCGACAGTGACAAACTCAGGGTTGCTGAATGGGTTATCGCCATCGGAAGCCCCCTTGGTGAAAATTTTGCCAGAACAGTTACGCGGGGTATTGTCAGCGCCAAGGGTAGGGCTAATGTAGGACTCGCCGATTATGAGGATTTCATTCAGACCGATGCGGCTATCAATCCCGGTAATTCCGGAGGTGCCCTTGTCAATATCAATGGCGAGCTTGTCGGCATCAATACTGCTATTGCAAGCCGTACCGGCGGATTTGAGGGAATAGGTTTTGCCGTTCCTTCAAATATGGCAAAAAAGATACTGACGGCACTCATTACTACCGGCAAGGTTTCCAGGGGCTATCTGGGTGTGAGCATTCAGGATATTGATGAAAATCTTGCAAAAGCCATGCATCTGAAGGTGGATGGAGGGGTGTTGGTCGGAACGGTTGTTGACGGCAGTCCTGCTGCAAAAGCCGGCGTAAAAACCGGTGACGTTATTCTGGATTTTAACGGAGCGAAGGTCACAAGCAGCGTTGCGCTTCGTAATTCCATAGCAAGCCAGTCACCCGGGGCAACGGTGAAGTTCAGGGTGTTGAGAGATGGCGTCATCAGGCTATTCAGTGTTCGACTTGAAGAGCAGACTGGAAAGGAAATCGCGTCACTGTCAAAGGGTGAGGAAAAAGTCACTTCAGCTCTTGGTTTCAAGGCGGAAGCGCTTACTGCTGAAACTGCTCAGAAGTTTAACCGGAAGCCGGATGACGGTAAAGTGATAGTCACCTCTGTTTCTTCATCTTCAAACGCATACCAGGCAGGCGTAAGGCGTGGTGATATCATTCTTTCTGTAAACAGGCAGGATGTGACCTCGTTTGCACAGTACAGCTCTCTAATACACTCAGTCAAAAGTGGCGACCTGTTGTTCCTGCTTGTCGACCGTGGAGGAAGCAAAATCTATTTTGCGTTTAATGTGTAAAGTTTTTTTTGCCTGAAGGATTAAGAGTTGTACATTACTTTGAAGTAAAGTCAGCAGCGACCAGCTGACTTTACTTTTTTTTGTTTGCAATCCTCTCCGATTGGCGAGCAAGTAGCTCTATGGAGTTATTTCTTTTTTTCAACAAAAACAGTACAAGAGATGACTGACAGAATTTACCTTACCAATGATGGGTATAACCGGCTGAAAGAGGAGTTGTATGTGCTGGTTCATGAAACCAGAAGGGAAGTTCTGGAAAAAATTGCTGAAGCAAGAGCCCATGGTGATCTGAGCGAAAATGCAGAATACGATGCGGCGCGCGAGGAGCAGTCACATACGGAAGCGCGCATTGCCGAGCTTGAAAACAAGCTTACAGCAGCTACGATTCTTGATCCGAAGCATATCAAGACCGATAAGGTTTATATTCTGACCTCTGTAAAACTGCGCAATCTTGATGATCCGAATGAAATCATTGAATATACGCTTGTCTCTTCCGAAGAGGCAGATACCGATTCTGGCAAAATTTCTGTCCGTTCTCCAGTCGGAAGGGCACTGATAGGAAAAGAGCCTGGAGATAAAGTTTCGATCATAGTGCCCAAAGGTGAACTGCATTATGAGATCCTGGAGATTTTCGTCAAATAGCTTTTTCAGTTTTTTAAAAAGCTTGTCTATGCCCCACGCTTCCTGTTCGGAGTCTGGGGCTTTCTCATTCCACTCATACTCTACTACCTCCACACCCCACACCGTATAATTTGATAGCATGAAAATAATTATTATACTGTAATGTTAAATAAAAAACACGAGTAATATACTTTTTTCCTTTATAAATAAATACCTGCTATTTATGAAGGTGAAGCGCAGGGTGAAACAATGAACAACGCAGATTATAATAAGCAACTCGAAACGCATAACGAGGAACTGTAATGCCTCAATGCTGATGTTCACGGACTTAAGGTTCCAATTGCCTGAAATATTACTCAAATTCTTGTAGCATGAAAATCGAACTTATCCAAACCCTTACAACGAAGTTTTAGGCACATGCCCATAACGTTGAAGGAGGAGTAGAATATTGGTTGGCCCGCGATATCCAGCCTCTTCTTGGCTATAGCAAGTGGGACAACTTTCTGAATGTAGTATCGAGAGCTAAAACAGCTTGTGAAGTTTCGGGTCACAAGACTGTCGACCATTTTGCCGACGTCGGGAAAATGGTCGATCTCGGATCAGGCAGCCAACGCGATGTTGATGATATCATGCTCACCCGCTATGCCTGTTATCTCATCGCCCAGAACGGCGACCCACGCAAGCAGGAAATTGCTTTTGCCCAGACCTACTTTGCCATCCAGACACGCCGAGCAGAAATTATTTTAAAATAATGATAGTTATTGTATTTAATTGGTGTTTGAAGGAATGATTAGCCATGCAGTGGGTCTGTATAGCCTCTGGAAATATTTCAGCCTTGTTTTATCCCTGTGATTCGTATATTTCCGACAGCAAAAAGCGGGATTTGTTTAACCGTATGATACATAAGGGTCAAATCATTTTGTATCTCATAATTGTGTAACAGGTTACAATTCGCTTTGATTTTGTTCATAATGGTCACTCAAACCAGCTCGGCTATGGGAAAACGTCAAATTATATATCGTAGGGACAGGATTGGGGGTAATCAGGGCCTGTTGAATCGTGAAATCAACTTGGTAACCAACGAGGCAAGAGTGTGGCATGGAACCATTATTGCTGTTGGCAGTAACGATGTTGAGCTTAAGGATGCTCGTTCGGGAAAACACCGGTTCAGTCTGGATCAGATTGACCGGATATATTGTGATGTTATAACGGATTATTAGAAATGAGAAAAAAAATTGTTGTCGGCAACTGGAAAATGAATAATACCGTAGCCGAATCGGTGACGCTTGCTACGGATGTTATCGGAGCGCTTGGTGAAGGGTTTTCAGGCTGTGATGTTGGCTTGGCACCTACCTATCTTGCTCTGGATGCTGTGGGTCAACTGCTTGAAGGAAGTGAGGTTCAGCTTGTTGCACAGAACTGTCATTATGAAAATGACGGGGCGTTTACAGGAGAGGTATCGGCCAGAATGATTAATGCTATCGGCTGTTCTTATGTCATTATCGGTCACTCGGAACGCCGTCAGTATTTCGGTGAGACCAACGCTACAGTGAATCTCAGAATTAAAAAAGCTTTGAGTGAAGGATTGAAGGTGATCCTTTGTGTCGGTGAAACTCTTGCAGAGCGCGAATCAGGAGTGACTGAAACAGTTATTTCCTCTCAGATCCGCGAAGGTTTAACGGGTATCAGCCATATAGGCGCCATTGTCATTGCCTACGAGCCGGTATGGGCTATCGGTACTGGAAAAACAGCATCATCCTCTCAGGCTGAAGAGGTGCATCTCTTTATACGTACACTCATCGGTGAGCTCTATGGCGAGCCAGCCTTCCGCTTGGTACGAATTCAGTATGGTGGAAGCGTCAAGCCTTCCAACGCAGCAGAACTCTTTGCCATGCCGAATATTGACGGTGGTCTTATCGGAGGAGCCAGCCTCAATGCAGACGACTTTGTCGCAATTGTCCAAGCCGCCTCAGTATAGTCCTTTTTTTACCCAGGTAACGGACAGTGATCCTGCTCACTGTCCACTGCCAACTTTTCCATCAGCACTCGTCCCTCACTTTACCTCTGTCATCTCGACCAAACTACGTCATCTCGACCAAAGGGAGAGATACATTTTTTCTTTTTTCCTCAGTAATCATAACTCGGCACATTCTTTCGACTTTTTCATCGAACAGAAATCAGGTCCGCACATGGTGCAGAAATCAGGATTTTTTTCCGTGTGGCCGCTCAATGCCATGCTTTGCGAATGTACTTCACGGGTTTTAACAGGATCAAGCGACAGGTTGAACTGATCTTCCCAGGCAAAAGCGTATCTCGCCCGGCTCATGAGTTCGTCATGCAGCCATGCCACAGCATTTCCTTTGGCCAGATCTGCGCCATGGGCAGCAATTTTATGGGCAATAACTCCTTCACGGACATCGTTCCTGTCAGGCAGGCCAAGATGCTCTTTCGGTGTGACATAGCAGAGCATTGAACACCCTTTGCTTGCTATCAGCGCACCGCCTATAGCTGAATTGATATGGTCATATCCTGCGGCAATGTCGGTAATCAGCGGTCCAAGGGTGTAAAAAGGGGCTTCATGGCAATATTCAAGCTGCTTATCCATGTTTTCCTCAACAAGATGAAGAGGCACATGACCGGGGCCTTCAATCATCACCTGTACATCGTATTTCCAGGCAACGTTTGTAAGCTCACCGAGCACCTTGAGTTCTCCGAATTGCGCTTCGTCATTAGCATCGATTATTGAGCCGGGGCGCAGGGCATCTCCAAGGGAAACGCCAATATCGTAGGCTTGCAGTATCCTGCAGATATCTTCAAAATGAGTATAGAGAAAGTTCTCCTGCTTATGAGCTTTACACCATTTCGCCATGATCGAACCGCCTCGGGATACAATTCCTGTAAGGCGTTTTTCAGCGAAGGGGAGATGCTCCTGCAGGATGCCTGCATGAATGGTAAAATAATCGACGCCCTGTTCAGCCTGTTCAAGAAGCGTATCGCGATAGAGTTCCCATGTGAGGTCTTCAGCCTGTCCTCCTGCTTTTTCAAGTGCCTGGTAGATAGGCACTGTTCCGATAGGTACCGGGGAATTCCGCAGAATCCACTCTCGGGTTTTATGGATATTTGCTCCGGTACTGAGATCCATCACGGTATCAGCTCCCCAGCGGCACGACCAGACTGCTTTTTCCACTTCTTCCTCTATTGATGAGCCAAGTGCAGAGTTGCCGATATTTGCATTGATTTTGACACGGAAATTCCGCCCGATAATCATCGGTTCGAGTTCAGGATGATTGATGTTGGAAGGAATAATAGCCCGGCCTCTGGCGATTTCGTCTCTGACAAATTCCGGAGTTATCGGCACACTTTGTCTGCCGCCTTTTGAAAACGATGCAATCCACCCTTCCAGCTGCTGGTTTTCCCGTATGGCAACATACTCCATTTCAGGGGTCACAATCCCTTTGCGGGCAAAGTACATCTGGGTGATCCCGAAGCCATCTTTTGCTTTACGCGCTGTTCTTGCTCCAGAAACCGATGAAAAGGTCGACGGTACAGTAACCCGTTCAGAAAAGCCCCAGGTATCACGCAGCGCAGGGAGTCCCTTTTCGGGGTCAATGATGATTGAGGGATCAGAATAGGGGCCGCTGGTATCGTAAAGAGGAAACGAAGAGAACTCCTGACCGCGGCAGAGATAGGTTCTGCTGAGTTTCAATGTTCTCATGCCAACCTCTATCGGATAAAGGGTGCCTTTGATAAAGGTTTTTTCAGAAGGAACCCCGTAAATGCGTTGTTCAGGGCAGAACGTGTTGTCAGTTGCGTTGGTCATAGAAGATGTTTAAACAGCCGGGGGTTCATCTTTACTGCCCCATGGTGAGAATTTAACGAAACAATACTGAAATCCACTCTATTATACAAACAGTGTATTTGTCAGGTTTTTATCATCAGAAATCCTGAAATTAAAATTTTACCTTTTCTGATGAATCAGGTAAACTGAGCAGTGAAGCCTCAATGACGTTCCTCAATGACGATAAAAATAAACTATGCTGACAGAAACTGAATCACAAGATCGGATATTGCGGCTGCAGGGAATGCTCCGGAGCAAGGATATCCAGGCGGCTCTTTTCATTCTGCCGATTGATGTCTACTATTTTTCCGGTACCCGTCAGAACGCCATACTCTGGATTCCAGCGGATGGTACGCCGATGCTGCTGGTGCGTAAAAGTCTTTCGCGGGCCAGGGAGGAGAGCCCGATTGCTGATATTCGCCCTTTTCCCTCAAGCAAAGAGTTTGCCGCCGTTTTCAGTGATCATCAGACCTGCATCGGCATGACGTTTGACGCCGTTCCGATACAGCAGCATCTTTTTTACACAAGGGCGCTTCCGGGGCGCAGTTTTGTGGACATTTCGATGATGGTTCGTGAACTCCGTTCAGTGAAGTCGCCCTTTGAACTTGAGCAGCTCCGTCATAGCGCAGGCAAGCTCGCTTCAGTTTTTGCCGAGGTGCCGCACTTTCTGAAAGCGGGGATGCGCGAGCTTGATCTCTCTGCCGAAATGGAATATCGACTCCGCAAGGCAGGGCATGAGGGATATATACGCATGCGGGCTTTCAATCAGGAGCTTTTTTTTGGTTTGGCAGTTTCCTCCGGAGGGTTAAACGGCGGATTCTTTGACGGACCAGTGACGGGAAAGGGGTTGTCGAGCGCTTCACCACATGGAGCATCATATGAAGAGATTCTCCCGAAACAGCCGGTTCTTATGGATTTCGTCGGGGTCTTCAATGGTTATATTGCCGATATGACCCGTACCTTTGTTATCGGAACGCTTGACGAGGAACTGCAGCGGGCATTTGATGTCGCGATCGACATTCAGGAGATTGTACGCAAGGACATGAAGCCAGGAGTAGTTGGTGAAGAGCTCTTTCTTGCAGCAGCATCAATGGCTGAGCATGCTGGACTTGGTTCCTGCTTCATGGGTATGCCGGGTCAACAGGCAAAATTTGTGGGCCATGGTGTGGGTCTCGAACTTGATGAGTTGCCGGTGCTGGCCAAAGGGTTTTCAATGCTTCTGCAGGCCAACCAGGTGATTGCCGTCGAACCAAAGTTTGTAATTCCGGGCAAAGGGGTCATCGGCATCGAAAATACCTTTGTTGTCACTGCTGAGGGCGGCTTAAGGTTGAGCGACCTTCCTGATGATATTGTGTTTCTGTAACCTTGTATTATCCTGCAATCCGTTTAATGAGTGAAAGCCAGTTCGTCACTGCCGGTGAGGAACGCATTACTGGTATTGTTGAAAAAGTGAGTTTTTTCAGCGAATCATCGGGTTACAGCGTCTTGCGTCTTGAGGTAAAAGGGGAGCGGGATCCTGTGACGGTTGTAGGGTGTATTGCTGCTGTTGATGCTGGCCAGCATGTTGAGGCAGTCGGCTTCTGGCATAACGATAAAACCTGGGGGCTGCAGTTCAAGGCAACCCATCTTGCGGTCATATCTCCCGATACTCTTGATGGATTAAGCAAATATCTCTCTTCTGGAATGGTGAAAGGTATTGGCCCCCATTTGGCAAAGGTGCTTATCAGTGCTTATGGAATGGAGGTTTTCAGCATTATCGAGGATGAACCTGAAAAACTGCTTGAGCTTCCAGGGATCGGAAGAAAGCGCATGCAGCAGATTATTGCGGCATGGGCGGAGCAGATGAGTGTCAAGGAGATTATTGTGTTTCTTCAGTCTCACGGTGTTGGTACTGCACGGGCAGTACGTATCTACCGGGCTTATGGTGCTGAGGCTCTCTCTATGGTTCGAGCTGATCCGTATCGCTTGATGCTTGATATACCGGGAATAGGATTTAAAACAGCCGATCAGATTGCCCGGAATATCGGAATAGCCTCTGATTCTCCGCTGAGGGCTCGGGCAGGTATCGCTTATGTGCTGCAGGAGCTTTCATCGGAGGGGCACTGCCGGGTACCTGAACAAATGCTGCTTGAAGCTTCCGGCAGGCTCCTGAATATTCCTGCGTCGGTTCTTGAAGAGGCTATCAATGTTGAACTCTCCTCAGGTACTCTTGTTGTTGTTGAGAATCAGGGCGATCGAAGCTTTTACCTTAAAGCTCTTTTCCATGCAGAGACGGGGGTTGCTGGCAGTATACGTCGAATCATGCAGGGTGTGCTTCCTTGGCGGACTGTTGACACGGCAGAAGCTATTAAGGCGGCAGAAAAAAAATCAGATCTTCAACTCTCGGAATCGCAACGCAATGCTGTATCGCTTGCGCTCTTGAACAAACTGATCATTATTACAGGTGGCCCAGGTGTTGGAAAAACCACCATCATCAATACCATTCTTAAAATTCTCGGTACAGGGAAGCTGAAATTTCTTCTCTGCGCCCCAACAGGAAGGGCGGCCAAACGTCTTTCGGAATCCACAGGCTCGGAAGCGAAAACCATTCACCGCCTTCTCGAATTTGATCCTTATGCCCGTAACTTTAAAAGGGGCTCCTCATATCCTCTTGAGGCCGATCTGGTTATTGTCGACGAAGCTTCCATGATTGATATTGTGCTGATGAACCGCCTGCTGGCAGCCATTTCCGATCGTTCTGCTCTCATGTTTGCCGGTGACGTCGACCAGCTTCCACCGGTTGGTCCGGGATTTGTGCTTGCGGATATGATTCAATCCGGAGTTCTGCCTGTGGTTCGTCTGACAGAGATTTTTCGTCAGGCCGAAACCTCCAGGATTATTGTCAATGCTCACCGAATCAATAGTGGAGAGTTGCCGATCCAGTTCGTCGGAAAAGAGCTTTCCGATTTTTACGTCGTTCCTTCTGCGAGTACTGAAAATATTCATCGCAGGCTCCTCCAGGTGGTCGCCGATAGAATTCCTGAACGCTTCGGACTGGATCCACTTAATGATATTCAGGTGCTGACACCAATGAACAAGGGGCCGCTTGGCACAAAAGCTCTTAACACTCTGCTGCAGGAAACATTGAACCCTCATTCTGCGAGAAAAATTGAACGTTATGGGACTGTCTATGCAGAAGGTGATAAAGTGATACAGATGGTCAATAACTATGATAAGGAGGTTTTTAACGGCGATATAGGGCGTATTGTAACAGCGGATGAGGAGGAGAACTCTCTCTGCGTGCTGTATGACGATAGAGAGGTTGTTTATGAATATGGCGAACTTGATGAAATTGCTCTGGCTTATGCCATCACTATCCATAAAAGTCAGGGTTCGGAGTATCCTGCAGTGGTGATACCGCTTTCCATGCAGCACTACTCGCTTCTCGAAAGAAACCTTATCTATACCGCAGTGACCAGAGCCAAAAAGCTGGTGATGATCATTGGCGACCCAAAAGCTCTTGCAATGGCTATAGGTAACAGACGTTCTTCGCAAAGACTCACTGGTCTGGCCGCAAGGATTTCCTCCGCAAGGATTTCCTGATAAACAGAGGATAACCACCGGCAATGATGATCATCCCGCTTTTTTATTATATTTCGGCCATGCTTTAAGGGTGCCCTCCGAAAGAGTAGAAATATGTGTTGAGCATACCTGATATTCCCGTAAACATGAGTGCTGCTTTTATGAAGAGAATCAATCTAGTCCGCCTCTCCCTTTTCCAGATGGGTTTCGGCATCATGCTCGGCTTTCTGCTTGATACCCTCAACCGGGTCATGACCACCGAGCTCCGTATCTCTGCCACTATTGTTTTCGGCCTGATCAGTCTCAAGGAGCTGCTGGCGATTTTCGGTGTAAAGGTATGGGCGGGCAACCTGTCTGATCGTTCACAGATTTTCGGGTTGAAGCGTACGCCATATATCCTGCTTGGTCTTCTCTGCTGTGTTTTTTCCTTCATGCTCGCTCCATCAGCTGCCTATGAGGTCAAAATAGCAGGTGTGGCATTATCAGAGATGCTTCCTGCCATGATGAAGGATATCGGCCTTTTGAAGCTGTCCATTATTTTTCTTGTGTTTGGCTTTGGCCTTCAGGTTGCTACAACTGCCTATTACGCCTTGCTTGCTGACACAGTAGGGGAGGAGAATATCGGAAAGGTTACCGGAGCGAGCTGGACCCTGATGGTTCTCACCACTATTATTTCTACCCGAATTGTAGGATCTTTTCTTGATGTTTTTACACCGGAGCGCCTGATGAAAGTGGCAGAGATCGGTGGCCTGATTGCACTTGGTATAGGTCTTTTTGCTGTGCTTGGTATAGAAAAGCGCAATGCCGAAGTGAAAGAGGGGAAGAGCAAGCATGCTATATCCTTCACTCAGTCCATCATGCTGCTTTCATCATCTCCCAAAACCCTGCTTTTTGCCTCCTATATCTTTATTTCGATTTTTGCGCTTTTTGCTAACGAAATCGTTATGGATCCTTTCGGCGCTCACGTTTTTGGTATGCCGGTAGGTACCACTACCAAACTTTTCCGACCGACCATGGGCGGTACCCAGCTGATTTTTATGCTCATTACAGGCTTTCTGCTTAACCGCATCGGGCAGAAACGCGGTGCTTTCATCGGTAACATGTTTTGTATCATCGGCTTCGGCCTGCTGATCGTGGCAGCGTTTCTCCGTGATGTGCAGTTTCTCCGTTTTGCCCTTGTCGTAACCGGCATCGGCCTTGGAGCGTCCAGTGTTTCCAATATATCCATGATGATGTCCATGACCGCAGGTCGCAGCGGTGTCTACATCGGACTCTGGGGTACAGCGCAAAGCCTTGCAATTTTTATCGGCCATCTGGGAGCAGGTATTATCATTGATACTGTCTACCATCTTTCAGGGGAGTATGTCTGGGCCTATGTTGCAATTTTTGCTATTGAAATTATTGCATTCACCATTGCAAGCCTGGTGTTGCCGCACATTTCAAAAGAGGCGTTTGAGGCTGAAAGCGAGGCAAAGATGGCTGAACTTGCCCTTGCCCGCAAACTCTGATGACCCGCGAAAATGCACGTAAAACTATGAAATACATTTTCGGGCCTGTATCATCCAGACGACTCGGCCAGTCACTCGGCGTTGACCTGCTTCCTCCTAAAAGCTGCTCATGGAACTGCGTTTATTGCCAGTTGGGGAAAACCAGGAAATTTGTCACCGAAAGGCAGGAGTTTTTTCCTCGCGAAGATATTCTGGAGGAGATTCGTCAGGCTATAGCTGCCAACAAAGAACTGGACTGGATAACCTTTGTCGGTTCCGGCGAAACCATGCTTTACAAAGGGATCGGATGGCTTATCGGGGAGGTTAAAAAGCTTACCACTACGCCTGTCGCTGTCATTACCAATGGATCGCTTTTATATTTGCCGGAAGTGCGTGAAGAGCTGTTCATGGCTGACGCGGTGCTGCCATCGCTTAATGCCGGCTCGGAAGCCTTGCATAAACAAATAGACCGTCCTGCTGCAGGTTTGACCTTTCGCCAGCATGTTGAGGGTCTTGCAGCTTTTCGCAGGGAATATAAAGGGCGGCTCTGGATTGAGGTGATGCTGCTTGGCGGGATCAATGACTCTGATGAAGCACTTCATGAACTTGCTGCCGTCATTAAAGAGATCAATCCTGATATGGTTCACCTTGTGCTGCCCACCAGACCAGCGCCCGAACAGGAGGTTCGCCTTCCCTCTGAAGAGCGTATTGAGGAAGTCATCGCCATCCTTTCAACGGTAGCTCCCGTTGTTCATCCGGTCAAAGGCACTATGGAGCTTCGCAATGTACCTGACATGCTTCAGGCGGTAACAGCCATAGTTTCTCGACATCCGGTACAGCAACGCGAACTGCAGAAAGCCATTGCCGATTGTTTTCCCGGAGAGAACGATAAAATAAGCGAAGTCATGCAGGATATGCTCGCAACAGGGAGGTTTAAGCTGGTTGAGCATGAGGGTGAACCTTACTGGGTTGTCAATGCTCAGGGTAGTTAAAGCAAAGCCCTCGTTTATCTCGAGGGCTTTGCTTTTTGATGTTATCCGGCGCTTTATGAAACAGGAATTTCCTTGCCCGTTTTTGGTTTAGGCTCGATTTTAGGCACCTTGATCTTCAGCACACCATTATCATAGGCGGCCTCAATTTTTTCAGTATCAACATTTTCACCCACGGTAAAACTCCTGCTAAGGCTGCCCCAGGAACGCTCAACACGATGATAACCTTTTTTCTTCTCTTCCTCCTTCTGTGTTCTTTCTGCGCTGATCGTCAGCACATCGTCTTCCATCGACACCTTGATATCCTCTTTTTGTACTCCAGGCATGTCGGCTTCAATGAAAACAGCAGTATCATCCTCACTGATATCAACCTTGAAGGACGGAGCCACCATTGAAGAAAAAAATGGTGATACTTTGTCATTAAAGACATCTTCAAACAACTTCAAGGGGTCTTTTCCGTAAAGTGTCAGTCCCATGGCTGCATCTCCTTTTATTAGAGGGTTAAGAGTTTAACACGATCCCTGTATATAAATCCCATGTATATAAAATAATAAATAACCTTTTTTTATAAGAAAAAATTCCCGGCGGATATATACCATCATCGGTTATGTTTCATAGCTTGACAGATTTTCCTTATACTTGCATTATAATTCGGATAATATTTTAACGGAACTAAAACTATGAAGAAAAATATTTTGGTAGTTGCAGGAATTGCAGGAATGTTCTTCGGCGTTTCCTCTGTTGATGCTCAGGCTGATCTGCGTATACGCCTTGGCGACATTCGTATTGATGCAGGAGAGAGGCCGACATTTGTCATCGATACGCGGCCGGATTTTGTCTACCTGGATGATCAGGGTTTTTCAGTATCCATTGACAGCCCTTATGATATTATATACTTTGATGATCTCTATTATCTCTATCGAGATGGCGGCTGGTTTCGTTCTTCAGATTATCGTGGTCCGTGGATTGTTGTCCATGAGTATGATCTCCCATATAAAATAAGAAGACATCGGTGGGAGGACATAAGAAGGTATCGTGATGTTGAGTACCGCAAGCATGACCGCAGCTACTGGGAGGAGAAGGGCCGGCGTGAAAGGGATAGAGAAAGGCTCAACGATAAAGGCCCCAGGGTTAATCCTGATCAACGCCGTGATGATAACCGGGGCAATAACCGTGATCAGCGAAATGATGGCAATCGCCTTTTCGAAGGGAATAATCGTGGTGACGACAACAGGAAAGCCACGGATCAACGCCGTGATGATAACCGGGGCGGTAACCGTGATCAGCGAAATGACGGCATTCGCTCTTTCGAAGGGAATAATCGTGGTAACGACAACAAGAAAACCTCGGATCAACCCAAGAGTAATAACGTCATGAAGGTGCTTGACCAGCCCAAAAAGGATGCCAATATTAAGAAATCTCCAGATCAAACCAGGAAGGATGATGGCAAGAATAGTTCAGGCAAGCAGAAGAAAGATGATAAGGACAACAATCCAAATCCGTCAAAATAACAGCAGCTTCTGCATGGAAATGTTGGCATGAAAAGAGCTTCAGGAGTAACTCCTGGTCAGGATCAATACAGTTGATGAAGCTCCAGTCGGCGTAGTTTCGGTGCCAGTTTTGCTGTTGCCGCGACTACGGTCAGGGTCATTATACCGCCGAATATTACTGACGGAACAAGTCCCATCAAGCGTGCTGCAAAACCTGATTCAAAAGCACCCAGTTCGTTGGATGATCCAATAAAGATACCGTTTATAGCGGAAACCCGGCCGCGCATTGCATCGGGTGTCACCAATTGCATGATGGTTGTACGCATAACCACCGATACACCGTCGCAAACACCGGAGAGCATCAGGAGCAGGCCGGCAACCCAGAAGTTTGCCGATATGGCAAAGGAGATGATGCACATGCCAAACCCTGCCACAGCGGCCAGCAGCCATCGTCCGGCATGGAGATTGATAGGATGGCGTGCAAGAAATAGTCCAGTCATCAAACCACCTATTGCCGGAGCAGCACGAAGCATGCCAAGTCCTTCCGGGCCGTAATGAAAGACATCATGAATGAATGCAGGCAGCATGGAAACCGCACCGCCGAAGAGCACGGCGAACATATCAAGTGACTGTGCACCCAGAATAATCTGGTTATTGAACACGAAACGGAGCCCTCCTGCAATACTGGTGAGGATTGGTGTGCTTTCCGCCGAGGGAGGCTCTTCAATACGGACTGACAGCATCATCACTGCCGCAATCACACATAGTCCTGTAGAAACGCTATAGGCAGCTGTTTTCCCTGCCCATCCGACAAGAATACCACCTAAAGCAGGTCCGACAATCAATCCAAGCTGGAATACGGAACTGCCGATTCCTGAGGCTCTGGCATATTGATGACGAGGCAGAATCAGGGCGAACATGGCACTATAAGATGGACCGATAAATGCGCGAGCCACCCCGCCTATGGCAATAGAACCGTAAATCCACAACGAAGGATGACCACTGATCCAACCTGCAGATACCGCGGTGAGTGTCATTGCATTGACAACTAACATCAGGCAGGCGACTACACCGAACAACCGACGTGAATAGTGGTCTATCGCATAGCCAGCGAACAGTGCGCAGGAAAAGTATGGTATGACCTCGGCGAGTCCAATCAAACCAAGAGCAAGCGTGTCATGTGTCAGTTCATAAATGTGCCAGCCCACAACGATTGCCATGATCTGGTAGGCAAGAACAATGAATATTCTAAAAGACAAGAGTTTTAGAAAAGCGGGATTCGAAGTAATCGGCAATGGCATGAATAATTTTTTCCTTTTGGGTCAAGTGTTTTATTCGTGTTACGGGGTATCGTTTTGCGCAGTGAGTTGCGTCATCCGGATTGCTAATAAAGAACAATATATGAGGAGCTTGCAAGTGATTATTAAAAAATACCTCATATATGGTATAGTTCTTGCTTTCCTCTGTTTCAGAGAATGTTAAAACGACTTTGTAAAGTTAGCCAAGAGTTGTAAATTTGCGCCAGATCGAATGGTGAGTGTGAACACCTTTGAGTTCGATGCCTTTCCTTTCCTTCTTAAGAGCAATGCCGGGTTTCGTCAACGTCCAATTCAACGGATATGGATTTCTTTTCCGTTCTCTACTACCGGTTTAAAAAAGTCTGGAAAGCAATTCGCATTTATCTTGTTATTGCAGGGCCGGGCCTTGTGGTGATGATTGCAGATAATGACGCGGGTGGCATAACTACCTATGCAGCTACAGGAGCCAAATACGGTTATCACCTGATATGGTTTCTTCTTCTTCTCATTCCTGTAGCTTACTACGTCCAGGAGATGACCGTTCGGCTTGGTGCGGTTACCAAACGAGGTCATGCTGAGGCCATTTTTGAGAGTTTTGGCGCATTCTGGGGCTGGTTCTCGCTCATTGACCTCATGTTTGTGGACTGGCTGACACTGGTCACTGAGTTTGTCGGCATGACGGCAGCGTTAAGTATTTTCGGCGTTCCTGCCTGGTTGACCGTGATTTTAGTGGTACTCCTTATGAGCATTATTGTTCTCAATGGCCGATATTGGACCTGGGAAAAGATTGCCTTGGGATTTTGCCTGCTGAACCTGATTTATATTCCAGCGGCCTTTATGGTCAACCCTTCAATATCAAGCATTTTAGGTCAGGGATTGATTCCTAATCTGCCTGGGGGATTCAATAATGAGCTGTTTTTTTTGCTCATGGCTAATATCGGGACGACTATTGCTCCATGGATGCTGTTTTTTCAGCAGAGCTCAGTAGTTGATAAAGGATTACAGGAAAAGGATATCAACATGGGCAAACTTGATACCTTCATCGGCTCCATCATCACTGTTGTCGTTGCGATTTTTATTGTCATTGTAACCGGAACACTCCTTAATGGTGTGCCAATCGATGATGCTGCAACAGCCGCCCGAATGCTGATGAAAACCAATCACTATATCGGTGCTTTCATGGCTATCGGGTTGTTTGACGCCGGTCTGCTCGGGGCAATCTGCATCTCACTGGCAAGTTCGTGGGCGTTTGGAGAGATTTTCGGATGGGCCCACTCGCTTAACACGAAGGTTAAGGAAGCTCCCTGGTTCTATATTTCTTTTTTTCTTACGCTTGCGACTGCAGGTGTTGTTCCTCTTATACCTGGAGCTCCGCTGGTACTTATCACGCTTTTTGTGCAGGTTGTTGCTGTAACTCTGTTGCCCGCAGCACTGGTCTTTTTAATATTACTGCTTAACGATAAAAAGACAATGGGTGAGTATGCCAATACCCCTTTACAGAATACTGTCAGTGTTATCATTGTTGTTTTAATTATTGTACTCTCGACGTTGTACGGTGTCAGTGCACTTTTTCCTAATCTTTTCCAGTAATCCAGCGGGACAGGTGAAATGAGGATGCTCAAACAGTTCAGAAGCAAGATTCGTGAGATCAACCAGCGCTATGCCAAGCCAAAGATTGAAATGTCGAAAAGCGTTAAATTTTCTCTGGCGGTTCTCAGGATATACCTCTTTGTGCTTGTGCTTTTGATGATCTACAAATTCATCACGGTTTTATAAAACCCCAAACACGCCAATGGTTACTATACTTGATCGTGAATTTTATCTCACAGAGATTGTCGGACGCCGAGTCTATCTGAAAACACGTTCGATCGGCAAGCTTAAAGATTTTGTTATACAGGAGAACGTCGGAAAAGTTCCGGAAGTTACCCACCTGCTGGTTCACCAGCCTTATGGAGACCCGCTTCTGCTGTTGCCATGGGATAAAATTACCTTGATATCCAACACGGAGATTGTTTCGGAAATAACCAACGCTGATGGGTATGAACTGAATCCTCTCGACAACCATATTTTTCTGAAAGACTATATCCTTGACAAGAAGATACTTGATATGGATGGCCATGAGGTTGAAGTGGTCTATGATGTCAAGCTTCTGTTTCAGAATGACCGGCTTTTTGTCACTGATGTAGATTTCAACCGCTTTCGAATACTCCGCCGAATGGGCTTTAAGAATCTTGCAAACTATCTGGCACGGTATAATGAGGGTGGGAGCATTTCATGGCTTTATGTGCAGCCTTTGCCGGACTCTATCGGCAGCTTTGAAGGCAATGTCAAGCTCAATGTTCTCAAGGAAAACATCAACGACATCCATCCCGTCGATCTTGCTGATATTCTCGAGGAGCTGGACGGCAGCCAGCGTATGGCCGTATTCAATCAAATCGAGCCGGAACTGGCATCTGATACTCTTGAGGAGGTTGAGCCGAGAGTGCAGCGAGAGCTTATCCGGTCAATGGAAAAAGAGCGGGCTGCCGAATTAATCAATGAAATGAGTCCTGCGCAGGTTGCTGATATTCTTTCAGCATTGCCTGCTTCTGAGGCTGATGAGATTATCGAGTTTGTAGACAGTGAAAACAAACAGAGGGTGCAGCAGATGATCGATAAACACGATGAAAACATCATGCTCTACTCTACACAGCAGGTTATCAAACGTCCACATGACACGGTCGTCAGGGATGTCATCAATAATTACCGGGAAGTTGCCGGTGATATGGATGTTATCATGTATGTCTATGTTGTCAATCAAGAGAATATCCTTCAGGGGGTTGTTGATTTAAGGGAGCTGATTGCCTCTGAACCGGAGCAGACGCTTGGCGGGATTATGACAGATAATCTTATTACACTCAGTCCAGATGAGACCCTTCAGGATGCGTTTGATATGTTTGCTCGTTACTCTTTCCGTGCTATACCGATAACAGATGAGAATGATTACATGCTTGGTGTTGTTTCATTCCATGATATTAAAGGGGTTAAGCCGCGGCTGGATTAAATGCCTCAATATAAAGCATTGCCATCTCCTTTCTCGAAATCAGTTAGTCAGGCAGGCTCTATTGCTGCTTTATAAAGATTGAAACACTGACATCCAGGATCTTTCAAGGTATATGGCTGAAACTTCAAGACATAATGAGCAGCAGCACTCCTCTGATCAGGATCTGGTTACTCAAACGCTTGCCAATAAACAGGCGTTTGCGAAAATCGTTCGTCGCTATGAAGCTCCTCTTTTACGATATATAACCCGCCTGGGTTGCAGGGATTCCAGTACAGCACAGGACTTGCTGCAGGAGATATTCATCAAAACCTACATTCATCTCAACGATTACGATCATTCGCTTCAGTTTTCTTCGTGGATTTACAGAATCGCTCATAATGAAATAATCAGCTCTTTTCGAAAGGAAAAGAACAGCCCGTGTGTATTAGAGAGAGAGGGGGACTTGTTTCTTTTTGATAAAGTGATTGATGATCTAGAACTGTCAGATCAGGATGGTCAGAAGCATTCAGCAGCGGAAATAGAGGTGGCTGTTGAGCGGCTTGATACCAGGAGTCGTGAAATAATTGTCTTGAAATTTTTTGAAGAAAAACGCTATGAAGAAATCTCAGATATTTTACAGATACCTGAGGGAACAGTTGCTACAATGATTAATCGTGCAAAGAAAAAGATAAAAAGTTATTTAGAAGAGAGTTAGATATCATGATTATGCTAAAGGACAGATCAAAATCCATTCTGGAGGAAATCGAAAAAAGAAAGGTAGTACCGATACCGCGGTGGCACTTTGTTCTCCAGCAATTTGGTTTTTGGCTGCTTGCGGCAATCTCTGTCATAACCGGCAGTATTGCGATGGCAACTGCTATTTATGTTTTCATTGATAACGATTTCATTGAAGATCATGAATACATCCATCTGTTTTTAGCTGAGCGACCCTTGATCGCCGAAATTGTAGCAAGCATCCCCTATATATGGCTGGCAACGCTTGCGCTGTTTACCCTGGTTGCCTATTTCGGATTTCGGCACACTAAAACAGGCTATCGGTATGCTACAACAAAGGTTATCGCGGGTGCTCTTCTGGCAAGCCTTTTACTCAGTGTCGGATTCAACACGATTGACGTCGGCAAGTATATCCATCGTTTTCTTATTGAAAATGTTCATGTGTATAACAAGCTGGTATACGCCAATGAACACCGCTGGACGCATGCAGAAAAAGGCCTGCTCGGAGGCAAGGTTATTCAGTATCAGAAGGATAAACAACTTCTTGTTATAAGGGATTTTAACAAAAATATCTGGCAGATTGACATGACCAGTACCGAAGTGCGGCCCGGCACTCGTCTTGTTCCTGGTAAACATGTTAAAATCACAGGTGTTGTAGTCGCTACGCAGACTTTTAAAGCATATACCATACAGGGCTGGTCAAAGAGGTATCGTAAACGCCCTGTTCAAGTGCCCAAAATTGCGCCAATCAAGGCAGTTAAGGATACGCTAGTTCCCTGAGCTGTTCTCATGAAAGCAGGCTCATAATACTTTCTGCTATTTTTGTTGTGGCCCCGGTTCTCTCTTTGACGAAAGTTTCAGCGATTTTTCCTCTCCTGTTTCTTTCAGTTGTATTGTTTATAAGGGTGTTCAATGCCGCTGTCAGTGTTGCTTCATCATGAATGACTGTTGCCCCGCCCTCTGCAACAAGACCTTCTGCTTCAGGCGAGTTGTGATAACGGGGGCCGAACATCACAGGAATACCGTAGACCGCTGGTTCAAGCGTGTTATGGACATTGACTCCGAATCCTCCGCCTACATACGCTATAGATGCTATTGAATAAAGCTCAACAAGATAGCCGGTCTGGTCAATGACGAGAACTTCACGTTCAGGATCGAATGCTCCGTTAATAGCCGAAACCTTCACAAACCTCAGTGAGCGGTTTTGAAGATCATGGTAGAGGCATTCCATATGTTCAGGGTGCACTTGATGAGGAACAAGGATAAGAGATGGAATCACTTTCAATTCCTGCCATGCATCAAGGAGTATTGTACTATCCTTTTCCCAGATGCTTCCGGCAACCAGTACTGTCTTATGTTCAAAAAAAGGTTTGAGGTGATCTATTCTCCCATGGTTTTTACTGCGCATTAAGACCTGATCAAACCGGGGGTCGCCCGCAGTTTCTGTCTGCCGGCACATGAATATCTTTCTGAAAGCGATGGAATCCTTTGATGATACCGTGTAGATCTGATCGAAGAGATGAAAAATGCTTTTATAAAAACCTTTCAATACTGGTTTGAAGTATGGAGCGTTCTCTTGCAGTACTGCAGCAGCGAGGATCAGTTTTGTTCCATATTTTTGTGCTGTCAGAAGATGGTTTGGCCAAAAGTCATAGCGCATAAGAAGCAGGATATCAGGTTTGAGTAAAGTGATCAGCTTTTTTGCATTGGCTTGCGTGTCAATTGGCAGGTAAAATACGGCAGCAGCATCAGGAAAGTTTTTTCTTGCGTCGTATCCTGAAACAGAAAGAAAAGAGACAAAAAAGATGATATCAGGTCGCTTCTCTTTTAGAGCAGCAATGATGGGACGTGCCTGTTCGAACTCACCGACAGATGAGGCATGTATCCATACCCTGAAAGCGGAATTGGAGAGATGAGTGATTTTTTTTTCCAATTCATCTATCGTGCCCTTGCGTACCTTGAAAAAAGTTAGAAGTTTAGGTGAAAGTGGGCTGAAAAGTCTTGCTGTACCCAGAATAAACGGGAAAAAAAGGGTATAGAAAAAGAGGTAGAAACTATGTATCACGATATTATCATGCTCATTACATCATTAAATAGCATAAAGGTAATAAAAAAGTCAGTCGCTGACTCTCGTCAACACATCTCTGGATAAAAAAATAGAATAACCTGTATCATTGGGGTATTTTTCCGCTTGCCATAATAAATTCGTCTTTAACAAAAAAAAATCGTACTATTCTGACGTTTTTAATGCGTGGTGAATATGCTAAGAAAGGACGCAGGGATATTTTGATTTTACAGTTCAGGAATTTCCCTTCGTTTGTGACGGAACGATGGCGCTCGGTATTGTCTGAAGTTGCCCGGATGTTTTCGGTTGATGAGAACTCTTCTTCATTTTTTTCTTTCCTGCATTGCTGCCACTCCCGCCTCAAACGAGGCTTTTTTTCTCAATGATTTGGAATGATTACACAATGAAAGAACAGCAATTATTGCCGCAGGATTTCCGCATCCTTCAGCTTGCGGAACCCATAATGAGGGCCCTTGAAGAGGTCGGGTACGAAAACCCGACACCGATACAGGCTCAGACAATTCCTCTTATTCTCGAAGGACGTGACGTCCTTGGGCAGGCACAGACCGGAACAGGAAAAACCGCTGCTTTTGCCCTGCCAATACTCTCTAATATCAATATTGAACAGGCCGAACCTCAGGCACTTGTGCTTGCTCCGACACGGGAGCTTGCCATACAGGTTGCCGAGGCATTTCAGCGTTATGCCGAATATCTCAAGGGCTTCCATGTTATCCCTATTTATGGAGGACAGGATTACGGAATCCAGCTTCGCATGCTGAGACGTGGTGTGCATGTCGTTGTCGGTACACCTGGTCGCGTAATGGATCATATGAGGCGTGGTTCACTCAATCTTTCCTCTTTGAAGTGTCTTGTGCTTGATGAAGCCGACGAAATGCTGCGTATGGGATTTATCGATGATGTCGAATGGATCCTTGACCAGACACCTAAAGGCAGGCAGGTTGCACTTTTTTCTGCAACAATGCCGTCGGTTATTCGACGTATTGCGCAAAAGTATCTGAATAATCCAGCAGAAGTTACCATTCAGACAAAAACCACCACTGTCGATACCATTCGCCAGCGTTACTGGATTGTCGGTGGAAGTCACAAGATTGATATTCTGACAAGAATTCTTGAAGTAGAGCCATTTGATGGCATGCTGATTTTTGTTCGTACAAAAACCATGACGCTTGAACTTGCCGAAAAACTTCAGGCAAGGGGATATGGTGCAGCAGCTCTAAACGGCGATATGGCCCAGAATCTGCGCGAACGCACCGTCGAGCAATTGAAAAATGGAACATTAAGCATTGTCATTGCCACCGATGTGGCAGCACGTGGCCTCGATGTTGAGCGCATCAGCCATGTTATCAATTACGATATTCCTTCCGATACCGAATCATATGTGCACCGTATAGGACGAACTGGACGTGCCGGACGTACTGGCGATGCCATTCTGTTTGTCTCGCCAAGGGAAAGAAATATGCTTAACGCTATTGAAAGAGCTACCCACAGTCGCATAGAATTGATGGAGCTTCCTTCAACAGAAGTCATCAATAACAAGAGGGTGGCAAAGTTCAATCAGAAAATTACCGATACCATTGCCGCAGAAGATCTAGGATTTTTTACCAGTCTTATTGAGCAGTACTGTCACGACCATGATGTTCCCGTAGTTGAAGCAGCTGCAGCACTTGCCTCCATGGTTCAAGGCGAAACGCCTCTTCTTTTATCAAACAAGCCTGAAAAACAAAGGTCTCGTGATGATCGGGAAGGATTTGACCGAGATCGCGGTTCAGACAGAGACCGCGCACCAGTCAAAAGAAGAAAAAAGGATGAGACCTATGGTGAAGAAGGCAAGGAAAGGTATAGAATTGAAGTTGGCAGCAAGGATGGCGTGAAAGCCGGCAATATTCTTGGCGCTATTCTCAACGAGGTCGGACTCGATCCGGAATCAGTTGGTCAGATTTCAATCAATGAAGCATACAGCACTGTCGAACTGCCTCAGGGAATGCCGGATAACGTATTTCATGAACTCAGAAAGGTAAGGGTCTGCGGTCGTCAGCTAAGGCTCACCAAAATGGAAGATCAGGAGCGTCAGTCATCGCCTTACGGAATAAAAAAGAGCTTTAAAAAACCTTTTAAACCGGCAGGAAAAGAAACCGCTTTCTTTACCGGCACCAAAAAGAAATACAAAAGTTGAGCAATACTACATATTATTTTTTCAGGCGGGGAGTTGCTTCCCCGCTTTTTTTTGCCCATTCTGATCAAGCTGTTAAGCTTTTGATAGAGATCAAGTATGATGTTGTGACCGATTTTTGCAAGCTGATGGAAGTTGTTGGGAGAAAGGCTGTATAGACAATTTCACGGGTAACCGCAATAAGTTATATATTGTAATCGATTTATCTGCCCCAAAACATCAGGATGTTGAGGGATAAGTAAACTTTCGGATATCAGGGAAACAAATAATGGAGCTTCAATTCTATGGTGCAACGGAAAGGGTAACCGGTTCATCTCATATTCTTAGAGTGAACGGTGTTACTGTTTTACTTGACTGCGGTCTTATACAGGGTTCACGAGAAGATGAGGCGCTCAATCGTCTGCCATTTCCATTTGATCCTGCATCAATCAATGCAGTCGTCCTTACTCATGGCCATATTGACCACTCAGGACGCCTTCCCTTGCTTGTAAAGCAAGGGTTTCAAGGGCCGGTTTATACAACACCGGCAACCATTGATCTTTGCAGGGTATTGCTGCTTGATTCCGCATCTCTGGGTGAGCGGGATGCCGAGTACCGTCAGAAGCATCCTGAAACGCGGGCTGATAAACATGCCGTGCCACTCTATACTCGTGATGATGCATTGCGTGCCCTGACCACTATGACAGGTTTGCCATATGGCGAGAAGCTTGAAATTCTTCCCGGGATAGTTATATGCTTCCGCGATGCCGGGCATATTCTCGGATCAGCTCTTGTTGAAGTTTGGCTGAATGAAGGTGGAGTTGCAAAGAAACTGGTTTTCAGCGGAGATGTTGGACAGTATGGTGGTCCAATTCTGAAGGATCCCGAAACCATTGAAGAGGCAGATGCCGTTATTCTTGAGAGTACCTATGGCGATCGATTGCACAGGGAACTTAAGCTTACCCTTGCTGAAATAGGGGAAATTATCAAGTCGGCCGGTACACGAAACGGGAACATTCTTATTCCTGCTTTTGCTATCGGCAGAAGCCAGGAGTTGCTCTACCTTTTCGGGCAGTATTATGAAGAGTGGGGACTTGATCAGTGGCAGGTTTTTCTTGACAGTCCTATGGCTATAGAAGCCAGCACTATCTATTGGGACTATCCGGAATTGTATGATGAGGAGGCGATTGCGTTCCGTAATGATAAAAGCATTATGCCTCATTTGAAGAACCTCCATTTTACCCCGAAACCGGAGCAGTCGAAGGCCATCAATGCTGTAAAAAGCGGTGCGATTATTATTGCCGGCAGCGGCATGTGCAACGGTGGCAGAATATTACATCATCTTAAACACAATATTGAACGTCCTGAATGTTCTTTGATCATGACTGGTTTCCAGGCGGAGGGAACCCTTGGCCGTTCACTTGTTGACGGAGAGAGAGAGGTGGTTATCCATGGCAGGAATTGCCAGGTCAAGGCAGCTCTCCATACTATTGGTGGTTTATCAGCGCATGGTGATCAGAATGATCTGCTTCGCTGGGCGGGCGGATTTATCAATAATCCGGAAATATTTGTCGTTCATGGCGATGAGGCGGTTAAAAAAATTTTTCGTGATGCAATAGAAGAACGTTTACATTTGAACGCCACAATTCCAGCATCGGGTGATGTTATCAGCTTTGGCATATAAAATATTTTGTCAACTCTTGGGAGTCACTTCTTTGTAACTCTTTTGCAAAACAACTGCTCCGGGGTTGCGTGTGTTGGAACAATTACTATTTTAACAATGTTTTACAGGTGATGGTTATCGGTTTCAGTACCGCATTGATGATGATGACGATCGTTTTTTTATGTTATTAACAAAGATACTATGTCAGTTACTTCGTTCAGGGAGCTTGTCCCTATTCTTCAGACCTCAATCGGGCCGATGATTCTCATCTCCGGTCTCGGTCTTCTTCTTCTTACCATGACCAACAGGCTTGGTCGTATTATTGACCGCTCAAGATCGCTGCTTGATGATCTGGAGTCCAATCCTGAGTCCTATGTTCTGCGGATAAACAAGGAGGTGGCTATTCTCTGGAAACGGGCCCGTTATATCCGTGTTGCTATTCTGCTTGCCTGTATGACCTGTTTTGGCGCTTCACTGCTGATTATCATGCTGTTTCTCAGCGCCCTGGTCAATATTGACTTGCCGATGGTTTTGTCGGCTGTATTTATCTGCAGTATGCTCTGTTTGAGCTGTTCACTGCTCTTTTTCTTTCTTGATGTCAATATGAACCTTGCTGCATTCAGAATCGAGATGGATAGCCACGACAAAAAAAGGCTTATTCTTGAAACAAAAGGATACTGAACGAATAAAGTATTCTCATCCCCTCGGATGAAAGGTTTTATGTACTTCCTTGATAAAGGAACGGTCGATGTGCGTGTAAATCTGGGTAGTGACAATTGAACTGTGGCCGAGCATGTCCTGCACGGCCCGCAGGTCGGCCCCGCCTTCGAGAAGATGGGTTGCAAAAGTATGGCGAAAAGTATGCGGGCTGATATTTTTTTCAATTCCTGCGAGCTTCGCATAGTGCTGCACCATGTTATAAACTGCCATCCTTGACAGCTTTTTTCCTCTCGAATTAAGAAAGAGATAGTCATTCGAGTCGCGTTTCACCAGCGACAGACGAAGCCCCGACCGGTACTTGCCGATCCATTTGATGGCGGAGTTTCCGACCGGTACCAGCCTCTCTTTCGACCCCTTTCCGAAGATTCTTACAAAACCGGCTTCCAGATAAAGACTTTGCTGCTGAAGGTTGACCAGCTCGCTGACCCTTACCCCCGTTGCGTAAAGCAGTTCAAGCAATGCCTTGTCTCTTGTACAATATCTGCCTTGCGGGGTAGTGCTTATCGGTGCTTCCAGCAGGCACATGGTTTCATCGACAGTCAAAACAGTGGGAAGGTATCTGGCCTGTTTGGGCAGATGGAGGTTTTCCGACGGATTTGTTTCAAGTGCCCGGTCTATAACCAGAAATTTGTGAAATGATCGGATCACCGATATGTTTCGAGCCATTGAACTTGCCTCCAGTCCGGTAGAAAAAAGTTCATGGATGAACTGCTCGATATGATGAGCCGTTATGGTTCCCATCTCTCCGGCGCTCTCCTGCATGAAAAGCAGATAACGTTTGAGATCGTTGTTGTAAGCCTCCCTGGTGTTCTGTGCAAAGTTGCGTTCAACGAGCATATAGTTCAGGAAATTTTCAAGAACGCTCTGGAACTGGCTATGGAGCGTATCCATTCGTCGACTTTTTGGTTTTTCGTAATCGCTGGCAGAATCCTCCGTCAAAACCCGGATGTCTGCCAGGCAAAGTGAGGATAGCGCCACTGCTTTCCTGACCTTGTCGGAATAGTTCAGGTATGCTGTTACTTTCTGGATCGAAAGCAAAATCAGGATGTCTCTTGAGAAATGCCTTTATCTGCAGATCGTTCTCTTCCGGTTCGATGGAGCAGGTGGCGTAGACCAGGATGCCGCCCTCGCCAAGCAGCTCTGCTGAATGGTCAAGCAGTTCCGCCTGCAGCACCTGGAGCTCCTGCAATGTCGCAGGTGACAGTTTCCAGCGCAGTTCAGTTCGGCGGCCAAGAACACCTGTTCCTGTGCAGGGGACATCAAGCAGAATGATGTCAGGTTGTTTTTCGGCCTTGTAAGTACGGGCGTCCGCCGCAGCAGTATTGATGATGGTGATGCCAAGGGCATGGGAATGACTCACTGTCTTCAGCAGTTTCTGTTCGTACAGGTCAACAGCGGTGATCTCTCCGCTGTTCTGCATCAGTTCCGCCAAAAAGGTTGATTTACCTCCTGGTGCTGCACAAAAGTCGAGCACTCTTGTTCCAGGCGCTGGATTCAGCAGCAGGCAGGCAAGTGCCTGGGTAGGGTTCTGAACCGTACAGAGTCCCTCAGTCACCGCAGGTTCAAAGCTGTTGAAATCTTTTGAAAGAAAGAAGTCTTCAATCCCGCACTTCTGGTGCGGTACAGCCTCAAAAATCGGGTCGGAAAAAAATTCCCTGATGGAGGTTCTGAGCCGGTTGATCCGGAATCCAAAAAGGGGGGACTGGTTATTATAGGAGAGGATTTCCTCTGTCAGTTTCTTGCCGTAGTTATCAAGCCAGCGCTCGACCAGCCACTGCGGATGTGAGTATTTTACAGCAAGCTGCTCAACAGGATTTTTATCCTTCAGCCACTCTTCAAGGGTTACACTCTCCGGAGTAATCTTTCTTAAAACGCCGTTGACAAGTTTCGACATCCTCTCACCCTTGTACTTCCGGGCCAGCTTAACACATTCGTTGACAGCGGCCCAGTCGGGTACCTTGTCGAAAAAGAGAATCTGATAGACTCCAAGGCGGAGTATGTTTCGCATCACCGGCGCAGCTTTTTCGAGCTTGTGGTGGTAGAATCGGGTGATGATGAAGTCAAGCTGAAGCCGGTAGCGGAGGACTCCGTTTACCAATCCGGTCGCCAATGCCCGGTCGATGCGGTTAAGCGCCGTGTGATGCAGCATCCGGTGCAGCAGCTGATCTGATTTTTTGTTATCGGTCTCAAGTGCCTTCAGGACGTTCAGTGCCAGTTCTCGTGCTGTGATCATGGGAAATAATAAAAAACAATTAAGTGCATTGCCCTCTTCAGGCTGTTTGTAAAATACTATTCCCTGTTGTAGATTAACTGAACTAAATGTTCTTTTAAAGATTTTAAGCTATCATCCAGAAAGGTGGAGGGACTGGCCCTGAGAAGCCTTGGCAACCGTCATTACACGATGAGTGGTGCCAATTCCATCCCGGAGTTATAACCGGGAATGATGATGGTATGCATGCCTTTCTGCAGGTTCATACCTTTCTTCAGACATTTTCCGTTTAAACCTTTATTAAAAAGAGGTTAACTCCCCTTTTCGTAGAGCGATAGCTCTCTTTTTCAACCATTGTGCACAATGAGCAGAGACGCATGAGAGCATATAAAGAGATCATTTCAAAAAAAACACGCTATTTCGATTCAAGTGAACCGTTTGTTACAGAGCTTGGTGCGCTGCTGCCATCAATACGAGTAGCTTACCGGACATGGGGAACGCTGAATTCGCAGAAAGACAATGTGGTACTGATCTGTCAAGCCTTGACAGGTTCTGCTGATGCGGATGCCTGGTGGGAAGGAATGTTTTCCCGTGGAGGTGCTTTCGATGAAACTGCCGATTTTATTATCTGCAGCAATGTGCTTGGCAGTTGTTACGGTACAACAGGCCCGCTCTCTTTTAATCCTTTTACTGGCAGTCATTACGGTCCTGATTTTCCGTTGATAACGATCAGGGATATGGTTCATGTGCAGCACCGTCTGCTTGCCAGTCTCGGTATTGATCGGGTTAAAATTGCGGTAGGAGCATCTCTTGGCGGCATGCAGGTGCTTGAGTGGGGGTTTCTTTATCCTGATGTTGTTCAGGCGCTTATGCCTATGGGCGCTTCCGGACGTCATTCGGCATGGTGCATAGGTCAGAGTGAAGCGCAGCGTCAGGCGATTTATGCCGATCGTGACTGGAATAATGGATGGTATGATCCGAGTCATCCTCCTGCCCGAGGGCTTTCAGCCGCGAGGATGATGGCCATGTGCAGCTACCGCAGTTTCGAGAATTTTCAGTCAAGGTTTGGTCGTGAGGTCCAGAACGGTACAGGTACCTTCAAAGCTGAAAGCTATCTGCGTCATCAGGGTAAAAAACTGGTCGAGCGGTTTGATGCTAATTCCTATATTACCCTCACCAAGGCTATGGATATGCATGATATCGGTCGGGGCAGGGGAGAGTACGAAGAGGTACTTCGATCCTTGCAGATCCCTGTCGAGATCCTCTCGATCAACTCCGATATTCTCTATCCCAAAGAGGAGCAGGAAGAGCTGGCAAGGTTTATACCGAAATCAAGAATACTCTATCTCGATGAACCATACGGCCACGACTCTTTTCTTATCGATGTTGAAAAGGTCAGCCGTATGGTTCGCGATTTTCTGGATGGCAGGGCATTGGAGGCTCATTCGGCAGCCTGAGTAATCTCGTCAAACCTCGTATAGTGCTGCAGCACCTCCGGTACCCTTATGTTTCCTTCCGGAGTCTGGTAGTGCTCAAGCAGCGAGACCATCAGTCGGGATGTAGCCAAGCCTGAACCATTCAGGGTATGAACGAACTCCGGTTTCGACTTGCTGTCAGGTTTGAAACGAATGTTGGCGCGCCTTGCCTGGTAATCCTCAAAGTTTGAACAGCTTGACGCTTCAAGATATTTATTTTCCGCCGGCGACCACACTTCAATATCATAACATTTTGTTGCATTGGCACTGATATCGCCACTGCAGAGCAAAAGCACCCGGTAAGGAATCTTCAGGGCGATAAGGATCGCCTCGGCGTTCTCGCGTATCTCTTCAAGAGTTGTGTATGACTCCTCCGGTCGGGTAAACTTCACCATTTCGACCTTGTTGAACTGATGTACCCTCAGGAAGCCTCTGGTGTCCTTGCCGTAACTGCCCGCCTCGCGTCGGAAACAGGCTGAATAGGCGGCATAGGATATCGGCAGAGCTTTCTGATCCAGCATTTCGCCCCTGTGCAGATTGGTTATCGGCACTTCAGCAGTCGGGATGGCGTAAAGGTTGTCCTCCTGTATATGGTAAACCTGGTCGGCGAATTTCGGCCACTGTCCTGTTCCCCTGAGCGACTCCTGATTGACTAAGAAGGGAGGGAAGATTTCGGTATATCCGTGGTTTTCAGTATGAAGGTCAAGCATGAAATTGATCAATGCGCGTTCAAGGCGTGCTCCCTTTCCTATATAGGCGGGGAATCCTGCTCCGCATACCTTTGCACCTCTTTCAAAATCAAGGATCCCGAGGGTTTTACCCAGCTCAAGGTGGTTTTTTACAGGAAAGTTCAGATCATACTCGAAAGTTACCGGTTCTTTGAATACTATGTTATCTTCCGCTGAGCGTCCGGCAGGTACCGAGTGGTGAAGTTTATTGGGGAGGCACAGAAGGATATTTTCAATTTCCTCTTCCAGACCGCTGAGCAGTGTGTCCATCCCTGAGATATCCTCGGAGACTCTTTTCATCTCATAAATCAGCTCATCGCCGGATCCAGTTCTACTTTTTTTTATCTCGGCAATCTCTTTGGATACTTTGTTGCGCAGAGCTTTCTTGTCATCTGAGCGCTGTACCAGCTCCTTGCGTTTTTTGTCAAGGTCAAGGAGTTCGGCAAGTTTTGGTTCTTCGGAAGAGAGCTGGCGCTTGCGCAGCATGTCGATCACTTCTTCCGGATTCTGACGGATAACATTGATATCAAGCATGATGGTTAAGAAGAATGAGGTTATGCTGAAAGCAGTGACTTGACGATCTGCTGAACCTTGGTGCCGTCAGCTTTTCCCTTGAGCGTTTTCATGGCTTCACCCATCACTTTACCAATATCTTTCATGGATGCAGCGCCTGTTTTTGCGACCACATCATTCACAATGGCAATCACTTCATCATCGGATACCGGTTCAGGAAGATACTCTTCGATAACACTGAGTTCTGAACGCTCTATGGATGCAAGGTCGGGACGGTTTCCTGCAGTGAATTGATCGATAGCGTCTCGACGTTTTTTGGCAATACTGACCAGTACCTCTATCTCCTGATCGTCACTAAGCACAGCTTTCCCTCCTACACGAATTGATACCTCTTTTTCAAGCAAAGCTGCACGGATTGAGCGAATTGCATTAAGGCGGTCTTTATCACCGTTTTTCATGGTATTTTTGAGATCCTGGTCTATTCTTTCTTTCAGACTCATGGTCGTTTATAATTCAAATTGGTTTTTCTAAAACGGAGTAACGGAAAATACAGGAAAAAATGCGGCTTTCCCACAAGAGCTTTTGTATTGTTTACTCATTGATATCCCCGCAAACCGGCCTTATGACAAGCTCTTCAACTGATGTCCGCTGCGCTGTAAAATATGCCTGCACCACGGGAGCTGAAATATCCTCTGGCATCATCATCACATTTTTTTTTGTATCGGGAACCTCGCCCCACATGGGTGTATACACTGCTCCGGGCATGACATTTGTGATCCTGACATTGCAGTTTTTTGCGTAGAGGCGTATTGTCTCAACCAGACCTTTCTGCCCGAATTTCGACATCGAGTAGACCGAAGAGCTCTTGAATGCTGTTTCTGCTGCAATGGAGGTGATAAAGAAAATGTGACCTGATTTCTGTTTTTCCATGACTGCAAAGACCTTTTGTGTAAGAAAAAAAGTTCCCTTCAGGTTCGTTGCCATGGTATAATCGAAATCCTCCTCAGTCATGTCGCCGAGCACCTTGAATCTTCCGACACCGGCATTATTGACAAGGCAGTCTATTGACCCGTGGCGTTCGAGCGTTGTAGTAACAAGCCGGTCAATCTGGGCAATATCGGCAATATCTGTCTGAATAATATCCGATGCTGCACCGTAGGAGCGGCATTCGTCTGCAACAGCCTCAAGATCCGAAGCCGTTCTGGAGGCGAGGATCAGCACTGGTTTAAAGTCGTTTTTCTTGTTGGTTGCTTGCGCAAAATCAAGGGCAATGCTCTTTCCGATTCCTTTACCTGCACCGGTTATGATAATGATCTGTTTCATTTGTTATTTTTTCGGTTATTATATGGTTTTCTGTATAAGTATATATTACATGCTGTTAATTAAAGCACTATTACTGTATTGCCGTAATTTATTTTATTTTCAGGCTGGAAAATACTGTGTAGATATATATATTTAATTTATAAACTAATCGTATATACACTTCGATTCCGTTAGTGTATTGCAAATCTTTAACAATGCTAAATCTTAATATTTATCATGGCTATAAGCAAAGTTAAATGGTTTGATGGTAAAAAAGGCTATGGGTTTCTTGTAAATCCAGAGGGTGGCGAGGACATTTTTGTTCATTTTTCGGCTATCCAGTCAGATCGGAGTTTTAAGGTGCTTAATCAGGATGCTGCCGTGGATTTCGAAGTTGACAAAACCCAGAAAGGATTGCAGGCAAAAAATGTCAGGGAAGTTGCAGATAATGGTTTTTCAGAAACTCCTTCTTTTCGCCAGGAATCATTTGGTTAAAATTAAAGAAGTGAGCGTTCCCGAAAGCTGAACCATTCTGATCTTGCTATAATGATATGATCCAGCAGATCGATCTGGATGATAGCGCTTGCCTGTTTCAGCAGGGTGGTGACTTGTTTATCGGCATGGCTTGGCTCAACGTCACCTGAAGGATGGTTATGCACTAGGATAATAGCGTGAGCACTTTCTCTGATAGCTGATTTAAAAACCTCTCTTGGATGAATAAGGGCAGCGTTGAGTGTTCCTACTGAAACCAGCTCGGGTTTAATAATCTGGTTTTTGGTGTTCAGGTGCAGAACGAAGAGATGCTCCTTTGTCTCATCCGGTATTCTGCCTGCCATGTATTCGACAATATCCCTTGCTGCCTTTATTTTTTTATTGAAATTTCGTGCATAATGCAGTCGTTTGTTCAGTTCGAAAACAGCAATGATCTGCATTGCTTTGACCTTGCCGATTCCTCTGATTTTCTGAAGATCGGCCTGAGCTGTATCGGCAAGTTTTTCAAGGCTGAACTCTCTGATAATTTCATGACAGGTATCCACAATATTAAGGTTTCTTGATCCTGAACGCAAGATCAACGCAAGTAATTCTGCAGGACTTAGTGAAGCTGGTCCCGTTCGGATAAAGCGTTCGCATGGTCTGTTTTCAGGATCAAGATCATGGATTCGCATATTTGCGATGTTTTATTCGTAATAATGGTGTAATTAACCAAGATAAAGAAATAGGGAGTGATCGCAACTACATTTTTGCATGTTTTTTTGGTTTACCAAAAAAGAACCCTGTATACAACCACAGGGGTTATGCCTGAGAAAATTTATCTGGCAGTGGTACTGAAGCTTTCAGGGTAAAGAGGTGATAGTTCATGCTGTCTTCTAAGGCATGCAGGCTTGCTTCGATGATGTTTGTCGATACCCCAACAGTGCCCCAGGTATAGCGGCCATTGCTTGACACTATCAATACACGCACTTTGGCGCTGGTACCACGTTTTTCTTCAAGAACCCGGACTTTGTAGTCAACCAGTTTGATACTCTTGATTTCAGGGTAAAAATGGATCAGCGCTTTACGAAGAGCTTTGTCAAGCGCATTGACCGGTCCATCACCATCAGCGGCAATATGCTCTATCTCTTCGCCAACCTTGACCTTAAGAACAGCCTGATCAACATTTTTTGCATTTTTGCTGGATTCAATATGCACTTTGGTTTCCAGGACTTCAAAGAACGGCTTAAAGTTGCCAAGTTCCCTGTGCAGAATCAGTTCAAATGAAGCTTCAGCTCCGTCAAACTGATAGCCTTCGTGTTCGAGTTCTTTAATATGGTGTACGATATTCTTTATAAGATCTTTCTTTTCCGGGATGCCGATACCGAGTTCCTGTGCCTTGTACCGGATATTACTTTGCCCTGCAAGCTCTGAAACAAGAACACGTTGACGGTTTCCGACAAGTGCAGGATCAATATGTTCGTAAAGCGAACTCTCTTTCATAACCGCGCTGACATGGATGCCGCCTTTATGGGCAAATGCCGATTTTCCAACAAACGGCGCTCTGGTGTTTGAAGGCATATTCAGAATTTCATAGACAAACTTCGAAAGGGAAGTAAGCTGATTGAGATGCTCAACACAGGAGAATGAACGTTGCAGTTTCAGCATGATATTTGGAATAATGCTAATGAGGTTGGCATTCCCGCATCGTTCACCGATTCCGTTTATCGTGCCCTGTATATGAGTTGCCCCGGCCATGACGGCTGCTATGGAATTCGCCACAGCCAGATCGCTGTCATTGTGGCTGTGGATACCCACGGGTACTCCTGTAACTGCTACTACCTGCGCTACAGTTTCTGTAACTTCATGAGGTAGTGAGCCGCCGTTGGTGTCGCAGAGCACAACTCTTGACGCACCGGCCTGAACTGCTGAAAGCAGCATTTTCAGGGCAAATTCACGGTTGTCCTTGAAGCCGTCAAAAAAATGTTCAGCATCAAAAAACACCTCTCTTCCCTGCGATTTCAGGAAAGCGACAGAGCGGTATATCAGTTCAGCATTCTCATCGTCCGAAATGCCAAGACTTTTTACAGAGTGGGCTTTCCAGGTTTTTCCGAAAATCGTGATAACCGGTGTTTCAGATTGAAGCAAACCGAGCAGGTTAGGGTCATTTTCAACAGTTGCTGCCGTTCTGGCTGTCGAACCAAACGAGCAGAGCTTTGCATGCTTCAGTTTAAGAAGTCTCGCCTTGATGAAAAACTCTTCGTCCTTGGGATTACTGCTCGGCCATCCGCCCTCAATATAGTCCATACCGAACTCATCAAGCTTTTCAGCAATAAGGAGCTTGTCCTGTACAGAAAGGTTGATATGTTCACCTTGAGTGCCATCACGCAGGGTGGTATCGTAAAGCTCTATTGGCTTTGTGGTAACAGTCATAAATCAGCGTTGAGCCATTAAGTTTTCCTGTCTGGCATAAGCAAAAATACCTCCGGCCTCGATGATGCTGAAGACATCACCAAGCGGATTGAGTGTATAGGTGACCTTGCTTGTCAGGTTTTCGAGCGTATTGGATTCTACATCAATCTTCAGGTCATCACCGGTATTGATCAGCTGGTTAAGATGCTCTGAGGTTTCATAGGGAATAACAAAACCGCCATCGACAGAGTTGCGATAAAAGATTCTTGCGTAAGACTCTGCAATAATGGCTTTAATTCCGGCAACTTTCAAGGCGAATGGTGCGTGTTCCCTTGAAGAGCCGCAACCGAAGTTCGGGCCGCCGATAATAATCGTAAAGTCTGACTCGAAACTTCCTTCCTGAATGAAAGGAATATTGCCGACAGGAAGCCCGCCCTGTTCCGGCGGCACCCCTGAAAGGGCATACTTCCCGTATAATTTTACCTCATCAGGATTGGAGAGGCTGTAAACAAGATGCTCGGCCGGAATAATCTGGTCGGTATCAATATTTTTGCCTAACACATAGGCTTTTCCCTGAATTACTTTTTCCATTTTGTGTGAAGCGAATAAGTTAGTCCTTACGAGCCGATCAGAGGAAATCTCTCGGATCGGTGAGTTTTCCGGTAATTGCCGATGCAGCTGCCGTCAGCGGCGAGGCAAGGTAGACCCCAGCGTGTTTGCTGCCCATCCGGCCGGGGAAATTGCGGTTGGTTGTCGAAACAACAACATCATTGTCAACCGAACGTCCAACCGTGTCTGCAGGTCCGCCAAGACAAGCTGCGCATGAAGGCAGCGCAATGCTGCATCCGGCATCTTCAAAAATCTGTTTAAGGGTTTGTCCATCGTAGCGTTCACACTCAAGGTCAAGGGCAACTTTAACGGTTGCCGGAACAATATTTGTGGTAACCGCCACCTTCTGCCCTTTCAGGATCTTTGCCGCCATGACAAAATCAGTCAGTTTGCCGCCGGTGCAGGAACCGATATAAGACTTTGTGATTTTTGTTCCCTGTACGCTTCTGACCGTTGCCCGGTTATCAGGGCTGTGTGGCTGGGCGACCACCGGTTCAAGTTTACGGACATCATAACTGTATTTGCTGTGGTATTTTGCATCCGGATCGCTTATGAACAGTTCATAAGGTTTGCTGCTTTTTGCCCGGACATAACGTTCAGTGACCTCGTCAGCCGCAATGATGCCGTTCATGCCTCCGGCCTCGATAGCCATGTTGGTCAGTGTCATTCTCTCTTCCATAGGGAGCGAAAAAATAGCTTCTCCATCAAACTCCATGGCCCGGTAGGTTGCGCCATCGGTGGTTATGTCACCGAGAATCTGCAGAATAAGGTCTTTTGCCGTAAGGTATTCAGGCATAGGGCCATCGAAGGTGAACTTCATTGACTCAGGAACTTTTTCCCAGAGTTTGCCTGTACCGAGAATGAACGCTGCATCAGTATTGCCGATACCTGAACCGAACATACCGAAAGCTCCTGATGTACAGGTATGAGAGTCTGTTCCAAAGAGGACGGTTCCAGGGAGATTGAACCCTTCTTCGGCAAGCGCGACATGACAGACTCCTTTATATCGATCCGTTCCTACATCGTAGTAATTTTCAAGTCCCTGCTCTTGTGCAAACTGCCTCAAAAGATCTATGTTGCGATGGGCGTGTTCGTTTGCTGTAAAAATATAGTGGTCGGGAAGAACGACAATTTTTTTCGGATCCCAGACTTTCGCTTCAGAACCAAATTCTTCTTTGAAAATATCAAAGGTCGGCGGACCGCAGACATCATGCGTAAGCAGAATGTCGACATTCAGCCAGACGCTTTCGCCAGCGTCGACAAATGTTCTGTTTGCCGCCTTCGAAAGAATTTTTTGGGTTATTGTTTGTGCCATTTTTTTTAAACCCCGCTGTCTATGGTTTCAGGTGTATTGTTGTCAAAATGATGCTGACGCAGGCCGAGAGCTTGTAAATAAGCCTTGGCGCTTGCTTCGATAATATCGGTTGAAACTCCTCTTCCGTTAAAAGAAATATTGTTGTCTCTTATCCGAACAAGCGCCTCACCGAGAGCCTGACGGCCTGCTGTGGTTGAACGTACCGAATAGGAGGTGACCATAGACTCAAGGCCAAGAGCCCTTTCGACAGCCCTGAAACAGGCATCTACCGGACCATCGCCAGTCGCTGATTCTTCAAATACCTGAGCATTGTGCCGGATCCTGACAGTTGCCGTTGGAATCGAGGCAGTACCGCTGTTGATATGAAGGTAATCAAGTTCAAAAGCGTTCCGGGGTTTATTTCGTTCATCCCCCATTAATACTCTTAAATCATCATCATAAACCTCTTTCTTTTTGTCGGCAATATCGACAAAACGCTTGTACACCGCTTCGAGTTCACTCTCCTGCAGGTCGTAGCCGAGGGCCTGAAGTCTTGATTGGAGTCCGTGCTTGCCGGAATGTCGACCAAGCACGATGTTCGTTTGCGGCACACCTACTGATTCCGGTGTCATCACCTCATAGGTCTGACGGTTTTTCAGCATGCCGTCCTGATGAATACCGGATTCATGCGAAAATGCATTGTCGCCGACAATTGCCTTGTTGGGCTGTATGATAATACCGGTAAAGGTCGAGACCATCCGGCTTGTATTGTACAGCTCCTCCGTAACAATATTTGTATAGAAGTTGTGAAGATCACTGCGTACTTTCAGTGCCATCACAATCTCTTCCAGCGAAGCATTTCCTGCACGTTCTCCTATACCATTCATTGAACACTCAACTTGTCGTGCGCCATGTTCGAGTGCGCTGAGACTGTTTGCCACGGCCAGGCCAAGGTCGTTATGGCAGTGCACGCTGATAACCGCGTTACTGATATTCTTGACGCGGTTGTGAAGGTCGGCTATTTTTATGCCGAATTCCGATGGCCATGTATAGCCGGTGGTATCGGGAATGTTGACAGTAGTTGCCCCGGCGGCAATGACTGCTTCAATGATTTCAGCCAGGTAGCCTTGGTCGGTACGGCCTGCATCTTCCGCTGAAAACTCGATATCAGATGTAAATGTTTTTGCAAAGGTAACGGCATCAACAGCCATTTTCAGGATGGTCTGTCGTTTTTCCTTCAGACTGACCCCGTAACGGTCACTGCCGAATTTTCCGGCAATATGGATGTCAGAAGTGCCGATGAAGGTGTGAATGCGGGGTTTTTTTGCCTGGCGAAGTGCGTTCCATGCTGCAGTAATATCGTTTTCAACCGCTCTGGCCAAGGCTGCCACAATAGTTGAGGATTCAGCGCATACCCGTTGAACGGCTTCAAGCTGCAGAGGCGACGAAGCGGGGAAGCCGGCTTCGATAACATCCACCCCAAGCTTTTCAAGCTGCCTGGCAATTTCAACCTTTTCCTGAACATTCAGAGATGCGCCGGGTGATTGCTCCCCATCGCGCAGTGTTGTATCAAATACAAGAATTCTTTCTTTCACATTATCTGCCCGCCCCTTTCTGCCTTTTATGCCATAAATTTAAATCAAGCGCCCAGATGCCTGACAATTGCCTCAGTCATAACTGTTGTTGAAACAGCACTCTCTCCGGGATTTGCGATGTCTGCTGTCCTGAGGCCGGAAGCCAGTGCAGCCTCGATTGCCTGATAAATCTCTGTTGCAATCTCCGGTAAAGAGAAGCTATAGTCGAACATCATTGCTACTGATGCGATTGTGGCAATAGGGTTTGCCTTGTTCTGTCCTGCAATATCGGGAGCACTGCCGTGGATAGGCTCATACAGGGCATGTTTTATACCAATGCTTGCAGACGGCAGCATACCAAGGCTTCCGGTTATCATACCTGCGATATCGCTTAAAATATCACCAAACAGGTTGCCGGTAACGATAACATCGAACTGTTTCGGGTTGCGGACAATCTGCATTGCAGCATTGTCCACATACATGTCGCTCAGCTCTATATCCTGGAAATCCTTGTGAACCTCGTGGACAACATTTCTCCAGAACTGTGAAACCTCAAGAACGTTTGCCTTGTCGATTGAAATAACTTTTTTATCACGTTTCCGTGCCGATTCAAATGCCAGACGGGCAATACGCTCAACTTCGTAGCGCTCATACACCATGGTGTTCCAGCCTTTGTTTTCATCGAACCCGCGCGGCTGGCCAAAGTAAATGCCGCCGGTCAGTTCACGAAAGACAAGGAAATCCGTGCAGCGAACTACGTCAGCCTTGAGAGAAGATGCGCCAAGCAGTGCATCATAGACTTTTGCTGGTCGAAGGTTTGCAAACAGCTCAAGCTCTTTACGGATTTTCAGAAGTGCTGCTTCAGGCTTGTGTTCATGCGCCAGCTTTTCCCATTTCGGACCGCCGACTGCACCAAGTAAAACAGCATCACACTTTCTGCAGGCTTCGAGCGTAGCATGAGTGAGCATTTCACCATGCAGGTCATAAGAAGCACCACCGAATGGATGCTCCTCAATCTCTATTTCAAAGTCGTGTTTTCTGGAGAGCTGCTTCAGTACTGCAACTGCTCCGGCAACTACTTCCGGGCCGATACCGTCACCCGGTATTGATACAATCTTGTACATCACGTTGTCGGGTAGGTTATTTTTTGATCAGCCAGCTCATCATATTCCGAAGTTTTGCCCCTACCGTTTCAATTGAATGGTTGCGGTTTTCCTCTCTGAGCTTGTTCAGTTGTTTGTAGCCGCCGTTGCATTCATCAATGAACTCTTTGGCAAAACGGCCATCCTGAACCTCTTCAAGGATCTTTTTCATTTCAGCCTTGACTGCCGGAGTAATAAGGCGCGGACCGCGTGTCATGCCGCCGTACTCAGCGGTATCGCTCACTGAATAGTTCATTCTCGACAGGCCTCCTTCATAATAAAGGTCGACAATCAGTTTCAACTCGTGCATACATTCGAAGTAGGCAAGTTCTTCAGGGTAACCGGCTTCAACAAGAGTTTCATATCCGGCCTTGATAAGCTCGGCTGAACCACCGCAGAGAACAGCCTGTTCACCGAAAAGATCTGTTTCAGTTTCATTCTTGATTGATGTCTCGATAACGCCGGCCTTGGTACCGCCAAGAGCTTTAGCCCATGCAAGTGCCTGATGTTTTGCCTCTCCGGTAGCATCCTGATGTACTGCGATAAGGCAGGGGACACCATTGCCCTGGGTAAAGGTGCGGCGTACAAGGTGGCCTGGGCTTTTAGGAGCAATCATGATAACATTGATCGTCTCATCCGGAATGATCTGTTTGTAATGGATATTGAAGCCATGAGCAAAAGCAAGGGTGTTGCCTGGCAGAAGGTTCGGAGCAATTTCAGCATCATAGATTGCCTTCTGGTTCTGGTCAGGAAGAAGCACCATCACGATGTCTGCCCATTTTACCGCTTCAGCAACGGTGTCGACCTGCAGTCCGGCTTCCCTTGCCTTGTCGGATGAAGAGCTCTCTGTGCGAAGACCGACTCGGACATTCAAGCCGCTATCCTTCAGGTTAAGAGCATGAGCATGGCCCTGGCTGCCGTAACCGAGTATTGCTATATTTTTCCCCTGGAGATAGCCCAGATCGGCATCCTTATCGTAATAAACATTCATCAGTGAAATGGTTTTGATTGATAATACAGTAAAACGGTGTCACTCTCCACGGTGTATCGCTACAGCGCCGGAACGGGCTAACTCCTTTATTCCGTAGGGCTTGAAGATATCAATAGTTGTGTTGATCTTATCCGGTGAACCGATGACCTCAATAGTAATGGATTTTTGTTTTATATCCACGACTTTTCCTTTAAAAACATTGATAAGTTCGAAAATCTCATGCTGTTGCGTCTTGCTGAGTTTCAGAGTCATCAGAAGCAGTTCCCGCTCAACATGAGGCTGATTTGTCAGATCAGTAACTTTAATGGTATCAATCAGTCTGTTCAACTGTTTGATGACCTGATTGATGATCTGGTCGTCTGCAAAGGTCACAATAGTCATCCGTGAGATTTCGGGATCTTCCGTTTCGCCAATGGAAATGCTTGATAGATTAAAACCCCGTGCGCTGAACATCGTAGCAACCCTGTTAAGGGTTCCAAACTTGTTTTCAACGAGTACTGATATGATGTGTTTCATAGTCAAATTCAAACCATTGTTTTAGGGTTTAATCTTGCAAGGAGCATATCAGAGATTGAGCCTCCTGCCGGGACCATTGGGAAAACCATATCTTTTTTCACAACTCTGAAATCAACAAGGATCGGACCATCTTTGTAGGCAAGTGCCTCTTTGATGGCCGCTTTTGCCGCATCCGGGGTTTCAGCCGCAAGCGCCTTGCATCCGAAGGCTTCGGCAACTTTGATAAAGTCGGGGTTGCTGTCGGCAAGATCGGTAAATGAGTATTTTTCCTTATGGAACAGCTCCTGCCATTGACGGACCATCCCAAGAAAACTGTTATTGATCAGAAATATCTTGATTGGTGTTTTACAGTGGACAGCCGTGACAAGCTCCTGAATGTTCATCATAATGCCGCCATCTCCACAGAACAGGACAACCGGACGGTCGGTAATGCCGAAAGCAGCGCCGATGGCTGCAGGCAGACCGAACCCCATGGTGCCGAGTCCGCCGCTGGTGATGATGGAACGCGGATTCATGAAGGTATAATATTGTGATGTCCACATCTGGTGCTGGCCGACATCGGTTACCACGACTGCATGTCCCGCTGTTTGTTTTGACACCTCATCAATAACAAATTCAGTTCTCAGTGCACCGTCTTCCATGTTGTAGGTCAGAGGGCATTGTTCACGCCATGACTGGATCTCTGCAAGCCAGGGCTCTCGGTTTTCGACAGTATTCGGCGTCTCTTCAAGGAGTACGGCGAGAAAGTCTTTGGCATCGCCGACAATAGGCAAGTCCACCTTGATGTTTTTATCCACATTGGTGGGATCAATGTCATTGTGAATTTTGAATGCATGCGGTGCAAATGTATCGATTTTTCCAGTGACCCGGTCGTCGAAGCGTGCACCGACAGCAATCAGGACATCACAGGCATTTACAGCCTGATTGGACCAGTATGTGCCATGCATGCCAAGCATACCCATGCTGAGCGGATGGTTGCCGGGGAAAGCTCCAAGTCCCTGAAGTGTCATGGTGACCGGTATGTTCTGTTTTATCGCGAATGCCCGAAGCTCTTCAGATGCTTCAGCACTGATGACACCGCCTCCGATGTAGAGGAGGGGACGTTTTGCCTTGGCAATTTTATGAGCTGCTTTCTCGACCTGGTTTATATGGCATTTGATTGTTGGTTTGAATCCACGGATATCAACACTCTCAGGCCAATGAAATGCGCATGATGAATTCAGAACATCTTTAGGCATATCGATAAGTACCGGCCCCGGCCTGCCGGTTGTAGCAAGAAAAAATGCCTTACGGATGGTTAGGGCAAGCTCTTTGACATCCTTGACAAGAAAATTGTGTTTCGTTATCGATCGGGTAATGCCTACAATATCTGCTTCCTGAAAGGCATCGTTTCCAATAAGTGAACTTGGAACCTGACCGGTAAAGACTACCATTGGAGAGGAGTCCATATAGGCGTTGGCAATGCCGGTGACGGTGTTTGTCGCACCGGGGCCTGACGTGACAAGAACTACCCCTGGCTTTCCTGTAGCGCGGGCGTAGCCTTCCGCCATGTGAGTTGCTCCCTGTTCGTGACGGACAAGGATATGCCTGATATCTTGTATCTCGTAAAGAGTCTCGTAAACTTTCAAGAGCGATCCGCCCGGATACCCGAAAATATATTCAACGTGTTCTCGTCGCAGACATTCGAAAAATATTTCTGAGCCATTGAGAGTGTGGCCTGATAAATGCATAGCGTGGTTATTTAGGTTCACAGGAAACTGTACATTTCAGTATTGCCCCGGTATTGGCTGATGTGACCAGTTGGGCATACCTTGCCAGATAGCCTTTTGTTATTTTCGGCACAAACGGTTTCAGCAGCGCCAGCCGTTCGCTGATAACCTGATCTGAGAGGGCAACAGAGATGCTCCTGTTCGGAATATCGATTGTGATGATATCACCGTTTTCCAGTACCGCAATCGGCCCTTTCTCTGCAGCTTCTGGAGAAATGTGTCCGATGCATGCCCCTCTCGATCCTCCGGAAAATCGTCCATCGGTAATGAGCGCGACTGACTCTCCAAGACCACGACCCATAATGGCACTGGTGGGGGAGAGCATTTCAGGCATTCCGGGCCCCCCTTTTGGGCCTTCATAGCGAATGACCACGACATCCCCTGCCTTGACATCATCCTCCATAATGCCTTTGATGGCATCATCCTGAGAGTCGTACACCTTTGCCGGGCCTGTGTGTTTCATCATTTCCGCAGAGACAGCACCGGTTTTGACAACTGCTCCCAATGGCGCAAGATTGCCGTACAGAACTGCAAGACCACCGGAAAAAGAGTAGGGGTCTTCAACACTTCTTATAACAGAGCGGTCCATGACCTCTGCTTCACTTATATTTTCGCCGAGTGTTCTGCCGGTTACGGTCAGTGCTGAAAGGTCAAGAAGCCCCTCAATTTTACTGAGTTCCAGAAGTATTGCTGATACTCCGCCAGCGCGATCTACATCCTCGATATGGACGGCCATTGTTGCAGGGCTGACTTTGCAGATATAGGGAGTTTTTGCAGAAAGGGCATTCAGTTCGGAAAAATCAAATGCAAGTTCGGCTTCATTGGCAAGTGCCAGAGTATGCAGGATGGTGTTGGTGCTTCCACCCATAGCAAAATCAAGTGCAAAAGCATTCAGCAGTGCTTTCCGTGTCAGGATATCTCTCGGTCTGATATTCTTCTTGACCAGATCAACGATACGACGGGAAGCTTCCTGTACCAGTTCATTGCGACGGGGATCGATGGCAAGTATTGTTCCGTTGCCCGGCAAAGCAAAACCAAGTGCTTCACTGAGGCAGTTCATCGAGTTTGCGGTGAACATACCGGAACATGAGCCGCAGCCCGGGCAGGCATTGTCTTCTATTGATTCCAGATCACTGTCGCTGATTTTTCCAGTACTGTACTCGCCGACAGCCTCAAAGACAGAAATGAGATCAATGGTTTTTCCAGAAGGAGTATGGCCTGCCTTCATGGGTCCTCCCGAAACAAAAATCACAGGAATGTTGATGCGAAGAGCAGCCATCATCATGCCGGGGGTGATCTTGTCACAGTTTGGAATACAGACAAGTCCATCAAGTCTATGAGCTTCTGCCACAGTCTCGACGCTGTCAGCAATAAGTTCACGGCTTGCCAGAGAGTAGCGCATACCGATATGTCCCATCGCAATACCATCACAAACCCCTATGGTATTGAATTCAAACGGAACCCCCCCGGCTTTGCGTACCTCTTCTTTTGCTATTTTGCCGAGTTCCTGAAGATGCGCATGGCCCGGGATAAGTTCATTATAGGAGTTGCATATACCTATAAAGGGTTTTCTGAAATCGTCGTTTGAGACGATTGACCCTGTAGCTTTTAGAAGACTGCGGTGAGGCGCTTTCTCAAACCCTGTTTTGATAGTATCTGATCTCATTGCAGTTCAAATATTTTTTTGACAATTAAAAGAAAACCTCCGAGACCGCTGTTCCCGAAGCCACATTGATGAAAAGTCTGAAAGAGAAAAAAATGGACTTGGGATCGGCTTGGGTTCAGAGCAAAGCAATGCTTGGCGATGCAATCACCACAGTGACAAAAATTCCGATCATGGAATGGAGAGCGTAAAGAAAATGCATGGCATTACAGCCGGAAACAGCTGATGCTGTCTGCTCATGTTCAAAACCACGGCAGGTACTGCAGGTATATACATTGATTGCAGACATTGAGGCAAACAAGTTTCTATAGGTATTATGTTGAAGTTCGAAATAAATTACATTTAATGTTTTATTTAAACAAGCATTAAAAAAGTTAAAATCCGATGGGTTTTTACTCTTGATTCTGTTGAGTTACAGTTATATTTTTGAAGAATTCAGAGTACTGTTAAGTGCTTATTTTTTAGGATTAAACATTCAAAAAAAACCAGAACCATGCTGAACATCCAAGCTCCGTTGCATCAGGATTTACCAGCCTTTTTTTTGACAATGTGTCTTATTCTGCTGTTTATTATCCTTGCTGAATTACTTACAGGAAAATTCAGTATCAGTAGTCTGGTGGTCAGAAAAATTATTCATCTCTGTATGGGGGTAGTTGTTTTTTTTGTGCCATCATATTTCCAGTCAAGCTTTTATCCTGCGCTGGCAGCTCTTGTTTTCTTGCTTGTCAACGGGTTGAATATCCGATTCAAATGGTTTGGCTCTCTGCTTGCTCTTCCCGATGGCAATAATGTTCAGTCACCGGCAGTGAAAAGTTACGGTTCACTTTTTTTCCCGCTTATTTTTTTGCTTCAGATTCTTTTTCTGTGGGAGTCCCATAAGTGGATTCTGCAGACCTCCATGCTCGTTATGGGTGTGAGCGACTCGCTTGCTGCTCTTGTGGGAAGTTCGGTTGGCAAAAAGCATATTGAGCATCTGACGAAAAACCCTAAAACTGTTGAGGGATCGTTGACAATGTTTTTCAGCAGCTTTATTCTGCTGAGCGTAACTCTCATGGTATTCAGTAAAGATTTCACAGGAGCTCTTGCCGGAACGTCGTTCTTGATGCTTATAGCTCTTGCACTTCTCCTTGCAGTTGTCTCAACAGCTGTCGAAGCGCTGTTATCGCATGGTCTCGACAATTTTTTTATTCCCTTGTCGGTTGCCTATGCACTCTATGTTCTTGAAATGAACCATACCATTCTTCTTGACCGTTTTCTTATCGGAGGACTGTTTGCGTTTCTTCTTGCAGTTTTTTCCATCAAGGTAAAGTTTCTCAATAACAGTGGTGCAACAGCGACGTTTTTGCTCGGGACGACTATTTTTGGTATTGGAGGGATAACCTGGACGATACCTCTTTTGACTTTTTATCTTTTGTCATCAGTGTTGTCAAAGCTTGGCAAAAAACGTAAGGCGAAATTTGACCTTGTTTTTGAAAAAGGCTCACAGAGGGATGCTGGTCAGGTTTACGCCAACGGAGGCATAGCATGGATTCTGATGGTTATTTTTTCGCTGAGTAATGACCCTGCTGTTTTTTTTGCCTATCTTGGAACGCTTGCTGCGGTGCAGGCAGATACCTGGGCTACTGAGATCGGTACCATGTGGCCAAATCCAAAGGCTTGGCTGGTGACGACCTTCAAGGAAGTGCCTGTTGGAACTTCAGGAGGTGTTTCTGTGCCAGGGACTTCAGGGGCATTCGTTGGTTCTCTTTTTATATGTGCAAGCGCTATGCTTGTCAATGTCAAATGGCTCACTGATTTTGGAATACTCCAATCCTTTCTTCTTATTGGGTTTTCCGGGCTTCTGGCCAGTTTGGTCGACAGCTTTTTCGGGGCAACGGTTCAGGCTCAATATTTTGATCCAATCCGTGAAAAGGTTACTGAAAGAACTCACAGTATTGCCCCGGATGGATCACTTGTTGAAAACCGGCTTTTAAAAGGAACCCCTTTTGTCAATAACGACCTAGTCAATACGTTTTGTGCCCTTTCCGGATCTGCCTTGGCGTATATGGTGATTGAGAAAGTGCATTTGTTTCATTGAACTTTAATTGTTTCTATCGATATGGTTGATGCTAAGCTCGGAATTTTTGGCCTGCTATCGGACGCTGGACCAGTTGTGTTGTTTGTGCTTTTTGTACTCCTCTCATTCTCTATTATATCATGGGCAATCATAGCCTTCAAATTTGGTTATATCCGTAAATCATTGAGTGAGTCCAGAGCTTTTCTGGACTATTTTTTTGAAATCTACAATGTCGATAAAGCGTTTTCTGAAAGTGAAAATTATAGAAAAGGATCTCTTCCAAGGGTGTTCCGTTCGGGGTACATCGAGTATCGCGCTCTCGGCGATAAGGCTGATATACGTCAGCTCAGGGCACGTATTGCCCGAGCTGTTAAACGTGAAGCCAATGCAGAAAGCAAGAGGCTTTCATCCCTTGTTCCGTTTCTTGCAACGGTGGGCAATACCGCTCCGTTCATCGGGCTTTTTGGAACCGTATGGGGCATCATGACCTCATTTCATAACATTGGTACTACCCAGTCGGCTTCGCTTGCTGCAGTGGCACCCGGTATTTCAGAAGCCTTGATCGCTACTGCCGCTGGTCTCGCTGCAGCCATTCCTGCAGTTATGGCCTATAACTATTTTACGCATCAGATCAGTATAATAGAACGGGATCTTGACGAGTTCTCACCTGAATTTGTTGCAGCATTCATTTAAGAACCATAGATGTCACTCAGGATATGATAACTTCAGGCAAAGGCAGGTTGATGAGCGACATTAATGTAACACCGTTTGTTGATGTCATGCTCGTACTGCTGATTATTTTCATGGTAACCGCTCCAATGATGACTCATGGTGTGAAGGTTGAAACGCCCCAAACGACCCACCAACGGATGGATGTGGATGAGAAAGCTCTTGTGATCAGTATTGATGCTTCACAACATGTTTTTATCAATAAATATCAGCTTAACGCCTCTGAGGTACGTGAAAAATTGCCGACAATTCTGGATGTAAAGCGTACAGGGGATGTTTATCTTAAAGCAGACAAATCTCTTCCGTACGGCCTGGTGATGGATGTGATGGCCCAGATCAGGGATGCAGGGATTGAAAAGATTGGTATGGTGACTGAACCGGCACCCGCACATAGGGCAGGCGGGAGATAAGTGGGGAGTATGGAAAAAGGTCAGAAGCTTATTTATCCTGAAAAAAAGTTTTTATTTTGGCTTGCAGCAGCTGGATTTATTCATGCCCTTGTGATTGTATTGGCAATCTTTCTCCAGATTTTGGATTCACGGAAAGTGGTTAAACCGAAAATAGTAAGTGTCAGTCTGGTTTCGCTTCCTGGTTCAGGGGGATCTCACGAAGTTTCTGTAAAGAAGGGTGGTGTAGAAACAGCTCCTGTTTCGTCCCTTGAATCTCCGCATTCTCCAGTTAAGAAAAAGAGTGTTAAAGTTAAGGCCGTAGCCCCTGAATCGCCTCCGGTTACTCCAAAGAAAGTTTCAGTTGAACCTCTGCCACCCAAGGCTAAGTCTAAAGTCATTGATAAGCCGGCTGATATAAGCAAAGCTCTTGAGCGTCTCAAACAGAATGTTGACAAAAAAACGGCGACATCGCCACAGCCATCCGCCGGCAGTTTGAACAATGCACTTGCTCAGCTTCAGCAGAAAGTCAAATCTGAAGGCAAACCGACATCAGCTGGCACCGGAGGAGGTCTAGCTAACTCTTCTGGTGGTCGAGGTGGTGCAGGAAAAGGGTATGGCGGAGGAGGTACATCAGCCCCGTACAAAGCAGAAATCGCATCAATTATCAATCAAAACTGGGAGTTCTCCAAATTGCTGCTTAAAAACAGTTACGGGATGGAGGTCTATGTTAGTATTAATATTCTTGCTGACGGAACAATTAAACAGATCAAATTTGATAAAAGAGCCCAAAGCGAATACCTCAACAATTCAGTAAAAAAAGCCCTTGAAAAATCATCTCCTCTTCCGGTTCCGCCAAAAGAAGAAGGTGCCAGGGATGTATGGATTGGATTTGTTTTTACCCCGGAGGGTATCGAGAAGCAATAAACTCACTGGTGATATAAAACTAAGATATTATGGTCTCCCGCAGATGAAATATTGTATATACTGCATGGGAAAATAGTGTTGAAAACAATATATTTTCGCTGAGTAAGAGTATTTGTTTGAGTGAAAACTACCCCTGGGGCAGACGCTGTAATATATGCCCATTTTTATAACTGTTCAAAGGAGCTACATTGATGAAAAAGCAAATAAACGGCATGCTTGTTCTTGCCTTGATGATGACTGCGGGATGTTCATCGAAAACCGCGGTGAAATCCAGTGACGTAAATAGAAGTTATGAGCCACCTGCTGCTCCGGTAAAAGAGAATTCGTCATTACATACAGAGCCTTCCGGGTATGGATTTGACAGGTGGCAGAGAGGACCGTTGGGGGATGTTTTTTTTGATTTTGACAGTTCTTTTCTCAGTAATGAGGCACAGGAACAACTGAAGCAGAATGCTGCATGGCTTGGCAGCAATTCAGAAAAGAAGGCTCTTATTGAAGGTCACTGTGATTCAAGAGGAACATCTGAATACAATCTTGCTCTCGGAGAGCGCAGATCGGCAAGTGCAAAAGAATATCTTGTCAAGCTTGGTGTACCTTCATACCGCCTTGAATCAGTCAGTTTCGGTGCAGAGCGACCATTTGATCTCGGTCAGAATGAAGATGCCTGGGCAAAAAACCGTCGGGCACACTTTGTTGTCAAGTAAGAATTATCATTGCAAGGCCTGCGATAACAGAAATGGTAAAAACGTAAAAACGGCTTATGACTCATAAACCTTTATTGTCCATGAATCAACAGATTAAACCTTTTCTTTTTTTGCCGTTTCTTGTTCTCTCTGCTTGCGCAACAAAGCAGGATCTTATTGTTGTCGAAGACGATGTGCGAAAACTCAAAACGGAATCTGAAACAATAAAAACACAGTCCGCTGGCTCCTATTCAGATGTCCAGAAGGTTCATGATGACATCTCCAGCCTGCAGGGCAGCATGGAAGAGTCTGCTCATAAAAACAGGGAAGCTTTCGGACGAATTGCCATGGAAGACTCTCTTCTGGTGCATAAGGTTGACGAACTCGAATCAAGGCTCCAGAAAATCGAGCACTCTCTTGGATTAGACAACAAGGCTGCATCGGCATCAACTGCATCACAGCCTATAGAATCAGCTGAGAAGGAAAAAGCATCCGTGGTTTTTGATGACGCTGCTTTACTCAAAGAAGGGTTGGAAAGGCTTGGTAAAAAGAGTTTTGCCCCTGCACGGGAAAGCTTCACCACACTGTTAAAGAACTACCCTAAATCCGCTCTTGCCGATCAGGCACAGTTTTATCTGGCCGGAAGTTTTTTTAGCGAGAAATGGTATGAAAAAGCCATCCTTGAATATCAGGTTGTGATCGCCAAATATACCAAAAGCAGCAAGCGTCCTGCCGCACTTTTTAAGCAGGCAATTGCATTCGAAAAGATAGGCGATGAAGTAAATGCGAAAGCAAGGTTCAAGACACTTGTCAATGTTTATCCCAAAGCACCTGAAGCAGCATTGGCACGCAAGAAAATAAAATAATACATCACTGAAAAAGAATGCTGAAAATGTAGAAAGCCCATGATAATCTCAAGGGCTTTCTGCATTTTTTTTATGCAAAGTTTTACCTTACTTGAAAAACTCATTAAGTGTATAAGTACGCCTGTCAATTTCAACGCAAAGTTTCTGCTGCAGTGAATCATAAAAGACCGGGATATCTCTCATAGTCCACTTTACTCCCCTGTTGTCAAAGTCTATGACATACCGGTTTTCATTATCAAGAACCTTCTTCTTCAGGTCAATGCCGATATCCGGTTGTGTTGTCAAAACAAAAAGTTCAACTTCGCCGGAAATCACTTTATTGATGATCTCCCGGGTCGGCGACAGCTTTCTGCGCCCGGAAGCAGGACTTATATGGATTTGAAGGTTGCCCCTATTATCCCTTTTTGCAGAGGTTATAAAATATTTTTCTGCTTTATGAACCGCATTGCCTGACCATGGCCCTGATGTACTGACTCTGACTTGGTTTTTGCCGGTGTTCGGACGGCTGAGCTGAGGTTGCATTGCTTGCATGGTTAGATTTTGCAAAAATAATACACTCTGGTGTTCTACCTGTCAATTGATAATAAATTAGCAAAACAAGGATAAATAACAAAGGGATTCATTATGAATCCCTTCGTTATTCAAGAATACAACGATCTAAGAGATTACTAGATTACTTTTTCTTGTCATCGATTACTTCGAATTCGGCATTTTCAACTTCGCCGTCACTGCCGCCTTTTCCGCTCTTTTCGCCACCGCCAGTATGAGTTTCAGGTTCAGCCTGAGATGATGCCGCACCTGGGGACTCATAAAGTTTTGAAGCAATATCGCCCCACTCCTTGTTAAGTTCCTCCATGGCGGATTTAATGGATTCGATAGTTCCGTTCTTATAGGCTTCCTTGAGCTTTTCCAGTGAGCCTTCCAGGCCAGGCTTCTTGTCCGCCGGTATTTTATCACCAAGCTCTTTCAACTGTTTTTCCGTGCTGAAAATGAGTCCATCTGCAATGTTTCTTGTATCTACCTCTTCCTTGCGTTTCTGATCTTCAGCAGCATGATTTTTAGCATCTTCTTTCATTTTATTGATCTCGGCATCACTGAGTTTGCTACTGGATTCAATTCTGATACTCTGCTCCTTACCGATTGCCTTATCCTTGGCCGATACGTTCAAAATACCGTTTGAATCGATATCAAAAGTGACCTCAATCTGCGGCAAGCCTCTTGGAGAAGGAGGAATATCACCAAGATGGAAACGTCCAAGAGTTTTATTATCAGCCGCCATCGGGCGTTCTCCCTGCAGAACGTGAACCTCTACAGAAGTCTGGTTATCCGCCGCGGTGGAAAATATCTCCTGCTTTTTTGTCGGAATTGTGGTGTTCGCATCAATGAGCTTAGTCATAACGCCACCAAGAGTTTCAATTCCCAGTGAAAGGGGAGTAACATCAAGAAGCAGAACGTCGGTAACATCTCCCTTCAGAACGCCGCCCTGGATAGCTGCACCGATAGCAACAACTTCATCCGGATTGACGCTTCTGTTAGGTTCTTTTCCAAAGAAATCCTTCACCAGCGACTGTACTTTAGGAATGCGGGTTGAGCCTCCAACAAGCACAACTTCATCAATTTCCTTCATTTCAACCTTCGAATTCTTGATAGCACGTCGACATGGATCAAGAATCTTATCGAACAGGTCGGCACATAAAGCCTCAAATTTTGCACGGGTCAGATTGATCACAAGGTGTTTAGGGCCTTCTTGTGTCGCTGTAATAAATGGAAGGTTTATTTCTGTGTCAGTGCGTGAAGAGAGCTCAATTTTTGCTTTTTCCGCCGCTTCTTTCAGGCGCTGAAGAGTAATTGCATCCTTGCGAAGGTCGATTCCTTCCTGTTTTTTGAACTCGTCAGCAATATAATCGATAATTTTCTGATCAAAATCATCACCACCGAGATGCGTGTCACCATCAGTCGATTTAACTTCAAAAACACCATCACCAAGTTCGAGAATTGAGATATCAAACGTACCGCCGCCAAGATCAAAGACAGCAACTTTTTCACTCTCCTGCTTTCTGTCAAGACCGTAAGCCAGGGCAGCTGCAGTAGGCTCATTGATGATTCGTTTCACATCAAGTCCGGCAATTCGCCCTGCATCTTTTGTTGCCTGCCTCTGAGCATCATTGAAATATGCAGGTACCGTGATAACTGCTTCGGTAACTTTTTCACCAAGAAAATCTTCAGCAGTCTGCTTCATTTTTTGTAGAACCATAGCTGAAACTTCCTGTGGAGAATAAACTTTATCATTAATTTTTACTCGAGCTTCACCATTTTCATTAATGATTTCATACGGCGCAAGCTTTTTTTCATTTGGGACTTCATCATATTTGCGTCCCATGAACCGTTTAATTGAAAAAATTGTGTTTTTAGGGTTGGTAATTGCCTGTCTTTTTGCAGCTTGCCCTACCAGACGGTCACCCGTTTTGGTTAATGCTATAATTGACGGAGTTGTACGGCTACCTTCTGAATTCTCTATAACTGTTGGCTGCGATCCCTGCATGACTGCAACACAGGAGTTCGTTGTTCCAAGATCGATGCCGATAATTTTACCCATTAGAGTATTTTCCTTGTTTTGATATTGATTTAAAAAAGACCGGACTCACAACCAATGGTGGTGAACCCCTTATGGTATCATGTCAGTTAATCGCAATTTCCTTTATTTTTTTTGTCATCTGAGCTTTCGGCAGGGTTACATGAAGTATTCCATTGTCAAACCCTGCATTAATATGCTCCTGATCAATAGTCTCACCAAGGCTGAATTTTCTCTGTAAACTGCCATAGGTCCTTTCGATACGCAGGTAATCTTTTTTGTTCTCTTCAGTATTATGTTTTCTTTCCGCCTTGATAGTCAGAACATCATCCTCAACATTGAGAGCAATTTCATCTTTGGCGATACCTGGTAGTTCAGCATCAATATGAAATCCTGTTTCATCTTCAGAGATATCTACATAAAAAGCTGGCATTGAAGGTGTTTTGGCACTTGAACGTATATCATCAAACTTCCTCAGAGGGTCTTTAGTTAATTTTACGAGCATCTTATTCTCCTTTTTTCGCTTGTATTGTTATGGGTTGATATATTGTAAGCGATTAACGACTTACTGTGATTAATTTAACAAAAAGCGTGCCAAAGGATAGATATCATGTTTTTAATTGTTTTTTGAGACTTAAAAGACAGGTTTATGGTAAAAATGTCACACTGATTTTTGTTCTGTTGCAATAATGTCATATAGTGTCAATAATGACAGAGTATTCGTCATACATGAAAAAAACTATGAACAATAGAGAAAATAGAAGAAGTGAGGCAGGTCACATATTATCAGGCCCAAACGCCTGTAAGCAGTTTGGTGAGTTTTGGTGTCAGTCAGATATGATTGGTATTGATGTTCTGCACCCAGCTGAGTCGGTCCTGAAGAGTTTCAACGACGCTCTTCGAGCTCAGATAGCAAGAATAGATAATGCTGTCATCAGCAATCCGGTAATAGCATTTCAAGCCCTCTTTTCTACGGTTCACAACACCATTGTCATGCAGCAAGGCAAGATGTTTCGAAATGTTTGCCTGAGTGGCATTGATCTTATTGACAATCTCCTGAACTGTATGCTCCCGTTCACAGAGAACGCGCAATATTTTCAGTCTCATCGGCTCAGAAAGCAGCTTGAATCGATTGGAAACAGCTTCAAGCATTTCATCAGGCATATTGAGATTCCACTTTTTTACTTCCTCTTCAGTGATGGTAACGGTTTTTTTCATGACAATCTTGTTGCTGCGCCGAATAGACAGAATCCGTTTTGCAGCTGTAATTTTAGTTTTGAAATCGATTGTCTATATAGTTATTAAATCATACAAATCAAAGTATACATGGTACTTAAGCGATGACCATAACAGATATTCCGGAACGGTTATTCAAAAAGAATAGTGTCCTCATGCTCAACGGTACTGAGGCTGGTAAGTTCCATAATTGAATTAATCAGTGTCTGAGGGGCTTTAAACTGGACAATTTTCTCCTTTATGATCATCTTGGTTTTTTTTGCCTCTTCAAACTCATCTTTGCATTCTTTGCATTCCGAGAGATGCAGGAGAAAACCCTGTTCTTCCTTAAGTGAAAGCTCACAATCCACAGCGGCACTCATAAGAACGCGGGCTTTTTGGCAGTTCATAGTAATTATGGTTTTTGCTTATTGATGGTTATCGGTGTTTATGCCGTATTTTTTAGCATACCCTTCAAGTTGTTCGCGAAGTAATTTTCTCCCCCTGTATAGTCTTGATCTTACTGTGCCGATAGGACTTTCAACCATATTTGCAATTTCTTCATAGGTAAACCCATCAATATCACACAGTTGTATTACTTCCTTGAACTCTTCTGGCAGGGATTGAAGTGCCTGATAGACCTCTTCGTGCAGCAGTGAATGGAAATAATCGCTTTCTGCTTCACTTGTGTCATTCTGGACATCCTTGATAGAGTGATAAAAATCCTTTATAAGATCGTAATCAACCTTGCCCGGCTCTTTTGAATTTTTACGAAACCGGTTGATATAATTGTTTTTCAGGATTTTAAACAGCCATGCTTTACAGTTTGTTCCCCGCTCGAAAGAATTAAAAAATCTATAAGCTTTCAGATAGGTTTCCTGCACCAAATCTTCAGCATCACTCGGATTCATGGTTAAATGAAGCGCATAATTATAAAGCGAATTAAGATGAACAACGGCTTCTGTTTGAAACTCAAGTTGCTTCTGACGCTCCTCACGGGACAGAGATTCTTTTTTTGTCCTGGTTTTAACATGACGGGTTGGATCGGGTTTATCCATGAGATCAAATCTTCCTGGTTCAAAAAAATATTGTTTTTTTATGTGGAGGTAACGCTCTCTATAATAATTAATTTAAATCAATATATTTTAATGCATTTAAGAACTTAGGAATAAAATCAAGATGCATAATTTCTATGAATGAATCTGCCGATGTCATTATTATCGGCTCTGGCATTGGTGGTCTGACTGCCGCTGCACTGCTTCAGGCGCGTGGTATATCCACACTCGTTTTTGAAAAGAACCTCTATCCGGGAGGAAGTTGTTCTTCGTTTCAACGAGAGGGTTACTGTTTTGATGCTGGCGCATCAGTCTTTTACGGTTTTGGAGAAAACGGTAACAGTGGCACCCTTAACCTGCATACAAGGATATTCCGGAAACTGGGGATTGAGGTAGCCACGATACCTGATCCAGTACAGATTCACTATCATTTGCCAAACGATTTTTCACTTCCGGTTTATTACGACCGCCATGCATTTCTCGATGCGCTCACTGCACGTTTTCCCCATGAGCGTCACGGCATTGAAAAGTTTTACATGGAACTCGATGCAGTGCATGATATTCTTTGTTCACTTCCAGCCGGTTCGCTTGAGGATGTGTTTCATCTGGCCTCAGTAGGTCTTTCGTTTCCGGCAAAAACCATTGCACTTGCATTAAAGACCTTTCGTTCAATGGGAAAAACAGCCAGAAAGTATATCAATGATGAAGAGCTGCTCAAATTTATTGATATAGAAGCCTATGCATGGGCAGTGCAGGACGCAGTTTCAACACCACTGGTCAATGCTGGCATCTGTCTTGCGGATCGTCATTACGGAGGTATAAACTACCCTGTTGGTGGTTCCGGAGCGATTCCCAAAGCGTTATGTCAGGCAATAGAAAAATCAGGTGGTCAAATCCGCTTTCAATCAGAGGTTGCCTCTATTCTTGTAGACAATGGAGAAGCTCGCGGAGTAAGGCTTGCTGATGGCAGTGAGCATTATGCCAAAGCAGTTATAAGCAATGCCACAATATGGGATACCTTTAACCGCCTTGTAACCGATTCGCGTTACAGGGAGGATGAAAACAGATTCTTCATAGCCCCGAGCTGGTTTCAGCTCTATCTCGGTATAGACGCCTCAGTCATTCCAAAGGAGTTTTATGTCCACCATGTTCTTGTCGATACGTGGGAGAACTACAATCAGCCTGGCGGAACCATCTATTTTTCAGCCCCGACGATTCTTGACCCATCCCTGGCCCCCCCCGGCAAGCATATTGTCCATGCATTTGTTACCGCCGAAGCCGACCAATGGCAGCACTACGACAGGAAAAATGGTGCATACCATGATGCAAAGGAAGCCTTGGCTGCAACGATAATATCCCGTACTGAAAGACTCCTGCCCGGATTGTCAAATGCCATCGAGCTCAAACTGCTTGCAACGCCATTGACCCATCAGCGTTACCTTAACCGCTTCCAGGGATCCTATGGGCCGCTCTTGAAGCCGGGACAGAACATCCTTCAAAAACCCCAGAATACGACCCGTATTAAAAACCTCTTTGCAGCCGGTGACAGTACCTTCCCCGGTCAGGGTGTTATTGCTGTAACTTATTCAGGAGTCTCATGCGCCTCCTACATTGCCCGGCAATTCGGTAAACCCCTTGATGAATTGATCTAAGCACCCTCTTAACAGGCGGCAAGCAGCATATCGATCTCTCTGAAAGGAAGATCTGTAAGTTCAGCAAGAATTTTCTTCGTGACGTAGCTTTTAAAAATATAGGTTCCTCGTCTAAGACTATGGTTTTTCCAGAGGATATCCGAAATAGTCTCATGTGAGGTGAGCTTCAGCAAAAAGGGGAGCAATGTATTGGTAAGAGCAAAAGAGGCTGTTTTTGCTACAGCGGAAGGAATGTTTGGAACGCAGTAATGCGTAACGCCATGCTTGACATAAATCGGATTGGTATGTGAGGTGTGCCGGCTGGTGGCAAAGCAAGCTCCTTGATCAATAGAGACGTCAATAATAACCGAACCGGGTTTCATGGATTTTACTACCTGTTCACTGACCAGCGGTTTGTTAATTTTCTGTCTCGGGCTTAAAGCGCCGATCAAAACATCAGACATCTTTGCAAGCTCCGCAATGTAATGATCGTTTGCTATTGCGGTGACAAGATGACGGTTGAAAAATGCTTCGAATCTTCTCAGTCGGTTAATCTCCTTATCGATGACCGTGACCTGTGCACCAAGTCCGAGGGCGTCCTGTGCCGCAAAAAGCCCTACAGTGCCTGCGCCGATAATGGTGACATGGGCAGGGGGAACTCCAGCAATTCCTCCAAGCAGGATTCCGCTGCCTCCATAACCGGTTTCAAGGTATTTAGCTGCTGTCTGAATGGCAAGCGAACCGGCTATTTCGCTCAATGTTCTTACTATTGGGAGTTCTCCGTCCCTTGTTTCAATAAATTCAAATCCTAGTGCAGTGATATTTTTTTCAAGGAGAGCTTTTATCAGATGGGGAGTGATCGTACCAAGATGCAGGGCGGAAATAAGCATCTGACCGGGCACAAACAGGGGAAGCTCTTCAGGTTGAGGGGGAGAGACCTTGACAATGACGTTTGATTGCTGGTACAACTCTTCTGGACTTTCAGCAATTGTTGCTCCCGCTTCTGCGTATGCGATATCAGTAAAATTGCAGAAATGACCGGCAGATCGTTCAATAGTAACTTTAATTCCATGCTCTATAAGTATTTGAACTCCCGGAGGTGAAATAGCTACCCGCCTCTCATCCTGAGCCCGCTCTTTCGGTATACCAAGAACAATATGCATGGTTTTCTCAGGCCTGATCAACCAGCGTTCAAGGGTTTTTGCGCCAAGCTCAAACTCAATATTTTCAATATCAGTAGAATACCCCATCAGGAGTTCATGATTGCTGTGTTTACCCGATTCAACAAAAACGGAAAAATTACTTGACAGATATTTTCACAGATTCAATCACCGGAGTTTTATTCGTTCCGCAATCACAAGTTCCAGGCAAGTGCAGGACTCCTCCTGAAACATTGCATATCAGGTTTCCTGCACCCTTGAACACTTCTTTTGCACCTTCAGAAATAATGGATACAGGGTACTGCATGAAGGGGAAAGTTTCCATAAAGGTAGTAGTCGCCAGAAGCGATCCGTATGCCAATCCATTTCCGATTTTTCCAAGAGAATCACCCGGGCTTACTGTGCCATCTTTAACACGCTTGAAAAGGTTACCAGCGCCATCAGGCAGTTTGTTAACGACATTATATCCGATTGTCTGTGCATATGTGATAAAACCCGGAACATTCAATCCTAAAACAAGGTGTCTGAGGTGCTCTGCCCTGGAAAGCACACGCAGTGTTCCCTCTTTCACTATAACACTCCGACAGGCCAGTCGTCCACCCTCTTGAAAAAGCTTGTCAGAAATAAAGGCTTTCTCCTCTATACTTGGCGGCGACAGGCACTCGCTCCCTTCCTTTACATAAACAAAACAGCTCTGGCAAATAGCGTTTCCGCCACAAATACAGCCTATATGGCTTTTATGTTTCTGCGCAACCTTCAGAAGCAAATCACCAACATGCGCTTCACAAGGTTTATCGTTAATAGAGATGATCATGGGTTTATGCAATTAGTGATGAATTAAGTAAACCAAGCAATTAAAGCGCTTTTATTTTAAATATAAAAAAATTTAGCACCAGCTTCAATCAAACCTTGTTCTCCCTCTCTAAAGAACAAGGTTTGACCCTTAATCATTTTCAACTATGCTGCAATATGTTCTCTCTTTTCAGAACTCTCTTTATCTGTATTGCCATTACAGAAGGCTGACAGTTGAAAGGGTTTGCATGTTTCTGTATGCTCAGTATCCCCTGAGGTTACAGGAATAAAAGCATTGGCAAGCAACTGCAAAGCATCGCCTATTCCACTGATGATATCAGCAATGAGCTGCCACAAGTCGAATTCTCTTTTTCCCTGCATGCGCATGGTATCAGGAAACTTGACCAGCGACTCCCATCCCATTTTAGCCGCATAGTCGGTCAATTTCAGTGGATTTGTTTCAAAAACGCGTTTCACCTCCTCAACTAAGGAAACAACTCTTATAGTACCCTCTTTCTCAACAGTGGTCAGGCATGCCATTCTTGTACCTTCATGGATCAACGTGTCTGACAACAGGGCTTTCTCCTCAACACTGATCGGTGAAAGAAGCTCACTACCCTCGAGAATTTTGACATAACAAGTCTGACATATGCTGTTTCCACCACAGAAATAGCCGATATGTTCGTGGTTGCTTCGAGCAATATCAAGTAACCTCTCTCCCTGTTTTGCTTCGTATGGGTGGTTATTAATGGAGATCTTCATGATTCTGATGTTTTGATTTAATAAGACTAAAAATGTCCTCTTATTCGAAACATCATTAATGTTGCAAAAGTTGCTATTCAGCGATCAATAATTTTGAATAACTATGATAAGGCTGTCAATCCAGGGAAAAGAAGTATCTATTTTAACCGATTGATCTTCAATCACATCTCAGCCCTCAGCACTATTTTTATTCCCCGATAATCTTGATAAGCACCCGTTTTTTTCTCATACCATCGAACTCACCATAAAAAATCTGTTCCCATGGTCCGAAATGCAGTTTTCCTTTGGTTATCGCGATAACTACCTCCCTGCCCATGATCTGCCGCTTATGATGCGCATCGCCGTTATCTTCACCGGTCATGTTGTGGCGGTATCGGCTGATGGGCTCATGCGGCGCAAGTTCTTCAAGCCATCGCTTGTAGTCCTGCTTCAGTCCTGATTCATCATCGTTTATGAAGACTGATGCCGTGATGTGCATGGCATTGACAAGACAGAGGCCATCCTGAATGCCGCTTTCCCTTAGCGCAAACTCGATTTCGCTGGTAATATTCACAAAATCCATTCTTGCAGGCACCTGCATCCAGAGTTCCTTGTGGTACGATTTCATCGGTCAAGTGGTGTATGGTTGTTCAAATCGGAACTTCCCATGAAGCAAAGAAAATGTTTATATTGCAAACGTTAAGTTATGGCTTATTTTTATCATCCCGTTCCGATTTTCCTGAAAACAACCAATAAAGACATGCCTGAGGTTTTTCATTATCCAATGACCTATCCCGCATGGTGGATGGATTTCTATTTTCTTGCCACCTGGTGTCTCGGTATGCTCTTTCTGAGTGTGGGATGGGCAGTCTTTTTCCGATTCGGAAAATTTTCCTATGGTGTCGACCTTGGCTGCTTTTGGAAATCCACGTTACTGCTCGTCCTCACGACCATATCGCTCGGTGGTCCCAATTACTACAATACCCGTTTTGTAGGAGAGCATGGTCAGGATGGTGATGCAATTAAAATTTCCGGCGACAAGCTTCTTTATCTTGATCGAAAAGGCAATGAGAAAAAAATTAATCTGACAGATATTACCTCTATTTACCAGGAGAGCATAACCTACAACCCCCCTCCTAAAATTTTTATTGTTGCTGGAAAAGCCCGGGTCAGAGATTCACTGTTTGTAACCACAAACCTTCCTGACTACAAGCGCTTTCTTTCAGACCTGTATAAAAGAACCCGTATTGAACCAAAGCTGCGCTGAGTACTTTTTTTCAAGGATATCCGAACATGCTTCCTATCAGCGAACAAGTTCTTCAAGATGCGTTGCTTTTAGTTGTTGACATAGGCAATACTACCGCTTCATTTGCGGTTTTCAAGGGTGATGAATGCCTTGAAGTGCAAAAAGTACCTTCGATGCTTCTCTCCGGATGTGAAGCCATAGATGCTCAAGTAGTACCGCTTTTTGAGAAGTATCCCACTCTTCATGATGCTGCGCTCTGCAGCGTTGTACCTTCAGTGGGTTCAGTTGTCAGCAGCTTCCTTCGCCATCATCTGACCGGTCTTGTACTGGAGGTTTCTTCAACAATGTACCTGCCTTTTCAGTTGCAATACGAATCGCCCGATTCTTTTGGTGCCGACCGAATTGCGCTTTGCTCCCTGAGCAGCCGGCTCTACCCTGAAGAGCCTGTTGTTGCGCTTGATATCGGTACGGCTATAACTATTGATGTGCTCGGTTCTGACAGGCAGTATCTCGGAGGTCTTATTATGCCGGGTCTTGACCTTATGGCAAAGGCTTTGCATGAGCATACTGCATTGTTGCCCCTTGTCATTATTGATCGTCCCGATAATCTTATTGGATGTTCGACAGCCGAGTGCATCAGGAACGGTATCATCCTGAGTTGTGTCTCCGGCATTGAAGGGCTTCTTGTGAAGATTAATGCCTTGTTTTGCGGGGAGGATCAGCAGCAATCCATCAGGGTACTTGCAACCGGCGGCAATGCGCCGCTCATTGCCGGAATGCTTGCTTTATCACCGGTGCTCGATGAGCTTGCGGTGCTCCGAGGTACCCGTTATCTTTTTACCTTAAATGAACACTCTTTTCGCTGAAGAATGCCCGGGCTTCGTCAATAGCGTTAAGCACAGCCTTGTTTTCAACATTTTCCTCAAGCAGAAAGGCCTCTCCCAACGTTTTCAACAACACAAAGCGGAGCTTTTTATCCAGCTTTTTCTTGTCAGAAAACATGTGTTCAAGAAGAAGTCCGCTCTCAATATCGAGAAACCTGCGCTTGAGCACTCCTTTTGGAAAACGGAATTTCTTCAGAATGGAGAGCCCTCGCTCAAGTGATATCCCGTCAAGATAACCCAGATTGTGTGATAAAAAGAGAGCGCAGACCATGCCTATAGCGACCGCCTCGCCGTGACGCAGGTGACGGTACTCTGCAAGTTTTTCAAGCCCGTGCGCAAAGGTATGCCCGAAATTGAGAGTTGCTCTCACTCCATTCTGTTCACGTAAATCCTTTGTAACTACATCATTCTTAATGTATGCGCTCTTTTTGACTGCTTCAGTCAGCCATGGTTCCTTCAGTTCGGTAATATCTTTGAAATGGAGGTCAAGAAATGAAAGAAAATCCAGGTCAATAATAAAGCCGTACTTGACCACTTCCGACATACCGGAATAGATTTCTCGCTTTGGCAGGGTTATAAGATATGACGGATCAATCAACACCAGTTCCGGCAGATGGAAAAACCCGATCAGATTTTTACCGAGAGGGTGATTAATGGCAACCTTGCCGCCTATAGAGCTGTCACTCATAGCCAGCAGGGTGGTCGGAAGCTGGATCACCGGTATACCTCGATAGTAGCTTGCTGCTATAAATCCGCCGAGATCACCCACAACACCACCCCCGACTGCAAGGAGGTTCCAGCTCCGATCGACATCAGCCTCAATCATACTGCCATAAAGCCGATAGGCGGCACTGAAACTTTTCGAGGCTTCCCGTGCCGGCACCACCAGCTCTTTCAATTGAAAACCTTGATGGTGCAGCGTTTTAAGAAGCTCGTCACCATAAAGCTTGCGGGTGTGTTCATCAAAGAGCACCACGGTTTTTTTTGAAAGGCTATGGGTGTTGAACAATACACCAAGACCGGCAGTAACAGGTGTTCCTATAATTATTGTGCTCACATCTTCCCGTTTTATTATTTAATCCATTGAGCTGGATGATGCTTTTCGTATATACCGTTCTATTTTCCGGGTCAGCTCCTCCACTGTGGATCCAATGCGGTGAATGTCCGTCTGAACAGTTATGTCAGCGCTTTCATACCGTGGTTCACGTTTGGAAAGGATTGTCGATATTTTTTCCTCAATCTCTTCACGTAAAAGTTTTTGTCCCTTTTCACCCCTCAGCAGTGGACGATCTGTTTTGTTGTAGAGTCTTCTGGCAAGGGTTCTGGCGGGTGATTTCAGATAGACCAGAGTACCTGATGCTTTGATAAGTTCATAAGATTGGTCGTATTGAAGTACACCTCCACCAAGTGAAATCACCAGGTTGGTCTGTTCAATAACTCCCTCAAGGGCCTGAAATTCAATCTTCCTGAAATACTCCTCACCATTTTCTGCAAAAATCAGGGTAATAGTTTTACCAGCCTGCCTTTCAATCATCTGATCAAGGTCAATAAACTCATAGCCGAGCGAATTAGCCAGCAACGGACCAATTGTCGATTTACCTGATCCGCTGAACCCGGATAAAAAAATAAGTGAATGATGCTTCTTCACGGTTGACTGTTAAAACTTTACTTATCCCTCAGTGCGATAGCAAAATCTGCACATCCCTGTTTCCTGTTTAGTGGCAAATATATAAAAAAACCAAACAAAGCATTCTTTGCGATCATTTTCTAGCGGCCTGCGCTTTTTCTGAAGCACAGGCCGGTTTCTGATATGATACCATCCTCAATTATAAATAAGCCGTATCCCGGCTTGCCTTCCATCATGCAGCGGATGAACACTAAAAGTTTTTTTTGGGGGAAGTTAAGCTGCAGAAAGGAAAACCTGACGACGGGTAACCTCATAGACTGAGTCAGCTGACACATATTTGAATTTCTATGGGATATACTCCCCGATGCTTTTTTTCGTGAAAGAATCGATGAAATGAATTAATACCTCGAAGCCTTGCTCCGATGATTATTTATTAATAATACATTTTTAATGAAATTTTAATCTTTCATTAATGCTTTCTTAAGGAATGATAGTGTATTCTTAAGAAGAATATATTTTAATACCTCCATAAGCACTATATCTTAATCATTGCACGTATTGATAAAACTCTTATTTAGATAGCTTAATATTTATATTCTGCAGATTACAGGATTGTGTTGGAATGTTGTGTGTGTTGCAGTTTGGCACTATTTTTGTAACGGCAGATTATTTAAATGACGATCAGGTTATTTGATAAGTTTAACAAATTGATACTCAATATTAATGATTCTAAAATCTTGATAAATTATGAGATCAAAAATTTTAACAATATTATTTATTCTTGTTATAATTGTTTTTAACGGGAATCAAAAAGTCTATGCGGATGAAACAAATAAAAGTCAGGATAAAAAATATCATCTCAATAGTCAAGAAGTCGATATTAAAACTATGATCGAAAAAAAATATAATGTTTCAGTTGGTAAGAAAAAATATGAAACAGCAGGCTGTTCAGGGTGTCATGATAATGGTATTTTGGGTGCTCCAAAACCTGGGCAAAAAGAGTTATGGACAACACGCATTGCTAAAGGATGGGGAGCTATTGTTAAAAACGTCGTTTCAGGTTTTAACAAGATGCCTCCCAAAGGGGGTAACGAATCAATCAGTGATATCGATATAGAAAATATTGTTGCTTATATGATATCATGAATTTATTAAATATGTAATGTTATCAATGTTATGCATTTCAATTAAAGTGACTATTTATTTAATCCTGTTATTAATAAATCAAAAAAAAAGGATTCTTATTATGCAAGGGAAAAAAATGCGAACGTTTCTTATTTCTATGGGAGCATTGGCTCCACTTTTATCTTTTGTGCCACAGGCATCGGCAACACCTGTATATGCACGCCAAACAGGATTTTCTTGTGCTGCATGCCATTTCGAACAATTTCCCTTGCTTAATGCTTTTGGTCGTAGTTTTAAAGCTAATGGATATATTGATTCAGGACTTGGAAAACAGGGTCGAATTGAAGATGATAACCTTTCACTTCCATCGACGCTGAATGCTTCATTTGTCAGCAAGCTCCGCTATCAGAAAACCAATGGTACAGCAAATACCGTAGATGCCGGACCAACGAATTATGGCAATATCTCGTTTCCGGATGAGGCGTTTCTGACTATAGGCGGAAGGGTATCAAAGAATATTGGCTTTCAAGTAGGACTTTCAGTTGTTCCTGATGATGTGACGTCGGGTAAGATTTTGTCTGACTTTAAGATGCCTATTTCGACAAAAGTTGATGACTTCACGCTGAGCGCTATTCCATTCACAACATCTGCACAAGGTCCTGCGTATGGTTTTGAATTGTTAAATACTGGTGCAGTGGAGTTCGCACGTGCATTTGAAAATGCAGAAGAGACTTCTGCACAGCAATATTTGGGCACAGCTCATGCGGCTTCAGGAGTAGCTTTAGTTGTTTACCACAAGTATGGCTACATAAATTACACTCCTTACATTATGAACCAGGGTAATTTCGGGATAAAACAGCCGTTGAATTACATCAGGGCAGTAGTTACGCCGAAAGCAGGCGAATGGGATCTTGGCGCCGGTTTCCAGATATGGACCGGAGAGTCAAAAGTCAAAATAGTAGACAATGCAACATCAACATTCACTACTAGAGATGAATATGCAAATGCCTGGGCTCTAGATATGCAAGGTCAGGGAAAAATTGGTAACCTTCCATTAGGCCTCTATGCAACCTATGGCAAAGCTGGAAAAACTACCAATCCGCTGGATCCTAATACGTACAATCCGAGTACCATTGGAGATAAAAAAGTCTGGACTGTTTCAGGAATGCTTGGAGTTATTCCTGATAAACTTGCCCTCGGTGCCGGATACAGAAAAGCAAATACAGGGTTAGATTCAGCCGATTCTGATAATGCTGTGACTCTCGGTTTGGCCTATATGCCAGCCAGAAATATCCAACTTCAGTTGAACCAGAGTTTCTATACGGGTGATACCCATACAAGTGATGTTGGTAAAAATCTTACAACTCTTGTCCTTTACAGTGCATTTTAATAGATGCAGCATCCAAACTTCTCATCCCATCCAGATTAAACATATGTCTGGGTGGGTTGATTTTACTGATTATCTGTCAAGGAACAAAGAAATACCGACAATGGCATTCAATCTATCCGGGATAAGACCGAATTCCGTAACATTTTTCCCCCAGAACTTTTCCATTAAGCAATATACTTCATACGTTTTTGATCCGGTATATTTTGGTTTAATAACAAACAGACCGCTTCTGTCGGCAAGACTCAAGAAACTGTACATTTCAATGGATATTGCATGAACCAGATTGGGATGATATAGTCGGCTGAAGAGATATTGTTGGCGCAGAGGTGTAGAGTAATTAAGTGCTGATTCCTGAAGCCCTGCAACTATTGGGATTTGGTTATAAGTGCCAAACTGATTATTCAAACTAATGAGACGATTGATATACGCATTAAATTCTTCAGATGAATATCCTGCACCGTGAAAAAGGTATTCGAGAGTCAGGTTCCAGTCTCCGTAAAACGTAACCTGACCTCCAAGCAAAATGTCATTAGCACCCTTTTTATCAGTTGGTAAAAAAAATGGATAAGCAGTTTCTGAAGGGTCGAGGTTTGGATTAGGGTAGTTTGTATTGACAAGAGAAGAATACAGGTATTCGGCATGGAGTTCGATCGCCTTTCCTATGGCAACTGATGTGTTAACTCCAGACGCCCATTTACCCTGCTGTTCAACTTTTCCAACAAATGAAAGATCAAACGGATCTATAAGGTGATACCATCTGAAGCCGAATCTGTTGCTGTTTATGAAAGGATTACTTGAGTTCCACTCTAACACAGGAAAATAAACCAGATCAAGCTCGCTATTATTTTTAATATAGGATAGCTGGAGAATATCGGTGCCTTTGATTTTGTTCAGGCGGTCTTCAGGATCCTCAGGATTTTTTAGCTGAGTAATCAGGTCAGTAGGGCTGTATGAGTAACCTACACCCCAGCGAACTTTTTTTCTGCCCAGCTGAAACGAAAAAAGGCCGCTCGTTGTCTGGTAATACAACTGATTAATCTTGACATCGGATATTTTCTTTTCAAAAAAGGATGGGTCTTTTCTATTAATGTATGCGTAGCCGAGACGTACCTCTGATTCAACTACTCCTCCCAATCCCTTGTAGGTGGTGTTGCCGACTAGAAAGCCCTCGGCACTAATTTCCGGCTGCATGAGCAAGTTGGAGGGGTTGAACAGCGAATGGCTCAGTGTGCTCTTTTCTCCCTCACCAGTGAGACGAAACGAACCGGAAAGGGGGAAGCTGCTTGAACTGCTTTCATCTTCAGCATGAAGGTGCGAATAGCTTCCGACTGCAAGCAAAAAGAAAAAGGTAAACAAAAACGGTTTTGTGACTTTTCCAAGACGTTTCCACCTGCAACTTTTGAATGAAGCAGCATGCATGAAAAGAGAGCACATGGCGGTATTATTTGTTTCAATTATTGCTTAATAAACAACCTCACTGTTAAGGGATGGCAGGTTTGATTTAAGAAAAAAACGATCGGGTGATTTTTTGACTTGCACCTTGCTGAATGTGAGGGTGGTCACATTGTCTGAACTAAGATGATCAATAAACTCGATCTTCGTGTTCATCATCCTGCCAGCCATTGTTTGGTATGCAGTAAAATATAAAGTTTTCATTTTCTTTCCCGACTGCAGATAGAGCTCTGCTTTTCTTGGGTAACCAGTGCCTTTCTCTATATAAAGATCAATAGCATGGTATGTTGCACTATTTGAACGGGCTAAAAGCTTCAGCAGCCAGGTTTCATAGCTCTGTTCCTTTACTGTCACAGTCTGTTCTCCAACCATATTCGCGTTATAATCCCTTGACCAGCTAAGTCTTGTAACATCTCCGTATGAAGCTCCGCCTGAAAGCTTCTGGATAGGAGTGATCCTTATAGGATACTGTGTTTTGTTTACATAATACCAAAGATTATCGTCAACCATCAGGAGAATGTTTCCCCTTTCTTTGGCCGGGTCTATATAACTTACCAGACTCTTGAAATAATCTCTGGTAAATACTCTGAACACCTCCTGTTTTTCTTCATTCAATTTCTCAAAGGAAAGATGAGCAATCATGATGAAATTTGGCCAGGGCGATCTGAACTCATCAGCTTTTTTCAGGATTTCAGAGGCTTTTATTGTGTCTGACTTATCTGTTATGGTATTGGATGACGTATCTGCTGCTCGAGATTCCTGTCTTACGACAAGTAACATCATCAGGAAAACAGAAATAATAATCCGCAATAAATATTTAAACATGGGTTAATGAATTTACAATTGAGATTTTTCTGATTTTAACAAACGTCAGCAATCCTGAAAATGTGGTTGATACAATGACAAGGAGCGATATCCAGGGCAGGAATTCAACCGCTGAAAATATATTGAGTCGGTATGGGAATGACATACCAGGAGGTGGCGGCATCATAAACCCTGAATTATTGATTATCCATGAAAAAATATATTTAAGAGCAATACCAACCACAACGCTTATAAGTCCTATAAAAAAGCCTTCAAAAAGAAACATAAGAATGATCCAGATGTTTGAAATTCCGATTGCCTTGAGCGTTCCAATTTCTTTTACCCTTTCCATGGTTGCCATCAGCATAGTATTGGTGCAGCTTAAAAAAACAATTACAACAATGATAATACCGGAAAAACTGAAGATGATACGGTAAGCATCCATAACGGAATTGTAGTATTCAGCAAGATCATGCCATGGTATAACTGAAAAAAGTGGTTTTGCGCTTGAACCGTTGAGCCTTTTTGACAATAGAGGCCTGACAGGATCAGTGTTCTCTGTTTTGTTAAGTACGACAACGATTTTAGAGACTTTGTCTGTCTGCATCAGGTTTTGGGCTGTTTTAATAGTGGTTAGGAGATAGTAACGGCTTATCGATTTTATGGTGTTTCTGACAATACCTGCAACTGTAACATCAACGACATTGACAGCGCCATCAACTGTTGTGGACATCAGCATAAGACCAGACCCGGATTTAACATTCAGGGCTTTTGCCATTTCTTCCCCAAGCAGAACGCCGTTGGGTGCTGTTTTTTTTAGTTGTACGTATGATGAATCGCTTAAAATAACCTTAACAGACATGTTGTCAAGCGAATTCCAGTACTGTATGAGTTTTGATTCTTTTACAGGGTCAACACCCATTCCCAAAAATGAAATTGACTTCTCTCCATTGGAAATAAGTCCGTTAAACTCTACCCTTGGTATTGTAAAGGATATATTTCCTGCCGATTCAATAGTGGACTGGAGTTTATCGTTGGCTTCAATACCATATTCGAGAGGGTAACGTTCCTCTTTTTGTAAAGCATCTTGCTTGAAAATCTGGAGGTGACCAGTACCACCACTTGCAGTAAAACCTTCGCAAATGGTCATTTCTCTGAGCCCAAAAAATGTAAAGTCCATATACCCGGCAATAATCGCTAATGCCGCAAACCCAGAGGCAGACACCAGAACAGTAATAAGGGTCCTTCGGCTATTGCGAAAAAGGTTTCTTAGTGCAATATTAATAAGTTTTATAATGGTCATACCGTATAATAAATCAGGATCTGATTTGTTTTCTCTTTTTCTCAGTTTACTTGTAACACAAAAGCCTTCCTATGGCTTGAAGTGAACGACAACATTTTTTTTAGCAGCTTTTCGAGTATGGTAATCAGTTGACCATTACCAAGACACAAGACTTTATGTCCTACAGGGCTGTTATCCGATTCTATGACCTGTTTGCACATGTATGGAATAAGCCCTGAAGATAGATAGACTTTATCCTTGTATTTCTTGATAATAATCATAATGTCTGACAGGGTGAATGTTCAGTGTCTACTGATACCTTTCCATCATGAATATGAACGACATTTTTAATCCGATCGAGTACGACTGAATCATGTGAAGAGATAACCAGTGTGCTTTTTTTCTGTTGGTTCAGATTCAAGAGAATATCGAGAATTCCATCACCTGTTTTACTGTCAAGATTTGCTGTTGGTTCATCGGCCAGGACAATCGATGGCTTGCCTGCTAACGCTCTTGCAATAGCAACTCTCTGTTGCTGCCCCCCCGACATCTCTCTCGGATAGTGATTTTTCCTGTCCTGAAGACCAACTTCTTCCAGCACTTCATCTATTCGTTCACTGATTGCCTTTTTTTCTAAACCTTTGAACAGAAGCGGAAGCTCAATATTCTCGTAAGCCGTAAGAACTGGAATTAAATTAAACGATTGGAAAACAAACCCGATTTTATGAAGTCTTAGAGGAGTCAGTTTCTCAAGACTCATCGATGATGTATCAATTCCATCGATAATGATGTTTCCCTCATCTTGTTTATCAATACAGCCAAGAAGATGAAGCAGGGTAGATTTGCCGCTTCCCGAAAGACCAACCAGCACAACGATATCACCTCGACAGAGAGAAAGATTGACTCTGTCCAGAGCTTTTACACGGGCGGCTCCATTGCCATAATACTTTGATACATCAACCAGCCTTGCTATAACTGTGTTATTCATTTACAGTCCATTCTTAAACTTACCGTTGCTGGCAGTTATGCCAATAATCCTTTGCCTCCATCAATAACGATGGTCTGTCCCACTATCTGGGCAGCGGCATCAGTTGTAAGGAATTTCACAACTTCAGCAACCTGCTCAGGGGTTGTCAGTACTCCTGAAGGAGTATATTCAAGGGTTATGTTCAAAAGCTTTTCAAGTTCCGGTACATCAATTACAACGTCAGTCATGACCAGACCCGGGCAGACAAGGTTCACTGTAATTCCTTCGGGAGCAAGCTCACGGGCATAGTGACGGAACAAAGCCTCCATTGCACCTTTAGTAGAACCGACTGCTGCATAATTGGGAATAACATGGGTGCCCCCTGGAGAAGTGATACCGATGATCCTGCCCCCTCTACCCATTTTTCCGACAAGCTCTCTGGTCAACTTGTGCACAGCAAAGAAGTTGATCTCAAATGTCCATTTCAAATGTTTTTCAGAAAGTTCCATTGCTTTCCTGTGTACTCCGCTTGCTGCACAGTGTACCAGAATATCAATGCGATCACAGGCTTTATTCAGTTGTTCTACCGTATAGGTATAACTCTCTTCATGAGAGAGGTCTCCTCTTATAGAGGTAATATGCAGCCCTCTTGAATCAGCTTCCTTTTCCAGTGAATCGGCATTTTTACGACTTCTCGCATAAAGAGCATAAACATTAGCCCCGCATTCAGCAAGGGTAAGCGATACAGCTCTGCCGATACCTCTTGTTCCTCCTGTCACCACAGCTGTTTTGTTCTGCAAATGTTTCATATTCCGCTGTCTCCTAAAGAACATCCTCCGTCAACGGTTAAAAGAGTACCAGTTATGTAACGAGCGTCATCAGAACACAGAAAAGCAATAAGTGGCCCTATATCACCTGGTTCGCCGATAAAACCGGCAGGGATGTGCCTGCCGATTTCCTTGCCCGAACTATTTTCAAGATATTGTACAATATGCGATGTCATAGGAGTTTTTATCAGCCCGGGGGCAACTGTATTGACGGTAATGCCGCGGTGGGCAACCTCAAGGGCTAATGTTTTGGTAAAACCGATGATCCCTGCTTTAGCGGCAGCATAGTTTACCTGCCCGCGTTTTGCATAGAATCCGCTTATTGAGCTGAGGTTGACAATTCTTCCGTACCGTTTTCCATACATCGATTTCAAAGCCAGCTGGCACATAGCCATCGTCACGATAAGATGTTCATGAATAAGCTTTTCATGAATCGAAAAATCAGTCTGTAAAAAAAAACCGTCCTTTATTTGTCCTGATGAATTAATCAGTATTTCAGGTGGTTTTCCGAAAGAGTTGACAACAGTGTCAAAGAGCATTTTAGCATCTTTATAGCCAGCAAGATGTTGTGAGAATATGTTAACCTTGCATCCCTGCTCAAGCAATGCTTCTTTTGCTATCTGAGCCCGTTCATGATTGGAAGCATAGCCAAGCGCCAGATCACAGGTTCCTGCCAGTGCTTTTGCCGCGCCAAATCCAATACCTGATGTTCCGCCAGTAATCAAGACAAGACGTTTTTCCATCAATCAGCCAGTTCCTTTTTTAAGCACAAGACATGCGTTTTGACCTCCAAAACCAAAACTGTTGCTGAGCAGATAATCTAACGTTATATTTCTGCTTCCTTCCGGTACATAATCGAGGTCACATTCAGGATCGGGGTCAGTCAAATTAATTGTAGGGGCAATTTTTTGACGCTGAAGCATAAGAATGCAGGCTATAGCTTCAACCGCACCTGCAGCAACTGTCGAGTGGCCAATCTGAGATTTCAATGAACTTACGGGAATTTGGTAAGCATTTTCACCAAATACTTTTTTTATGGCTTGTGTCTCAAGTCGGTCATTGAGCAGAGTCGATGTGCCATGAGCGTTTATATACCTGATCGCTTTTTTCTCAATACCCGCATCGAGAATAGCATCCTCCATAGCTTTGACAACACAGAGATTATCGTCCCTGCCATCAGTCAAGCGATATGAGTCAGAGTTGAAGGCATAACCGCAGACTTCTGCAAATATGGTTGCATTGTGTTCTTCTGCTGCCTCTTTTGTTTCAAGGAGCAGTAGTGCGGCAGCTTCACCTTTTACAAAACCGGATCTGCTTTTAGAAAATGGCCTGCTTGCTGTATGGGCAGGAACATCATCTGTCGTAAGTGTATGAAGCAGATGAAAATTCATTAACTGGCTTTCCCATCCTCCTGCGTCAACAGCGCTTGCAAGACATCTTTTCATCCGTCCGGATTTCAGCAATTGGTAGCCCAGACCGATTGCCTGACTGCCAGCTGCACATGCGGAATTAACACAGATCTGGTTTTCGGGCGGGATAATCCCATGACCTCTGTTTTTAAGCTTATCAGCAATAATTTCAATAATCCATTCAGCCCTGAGCTCATTCCATAGAAAGGTATCAGGATCATAATTTTTAAGCGAATCGATTACAATATCAAAATAAATACCTGCAGGGGTTGCCTGGACAATGCCGTCAATTGGCAAATTTGCCGGAAAATGTTCAAGAATCTGTTGTAAAGAATGTATTACATATCTTCCACCTTGGGTGTGAGCACCGGGATGTACTCCTAATTCCTCCGCTGAAGCAATCGTTGTCTTGTCCACAACTCCTCCGAACGGCACGGGAAAGTTTTTTCCCACAAGCGATCCCCTTACATCGACAATCCCTGAATCTCCGGCAAACATGCGTTTTTCGAATTCAGGTATTGAAGATCCGATCGGAGAAACGATACCGTAACCGGTAACAACGACATCAGGCATTGTTATTTATTCTCCTTTTTTTGCTGGAGAACTTTAATAATATAATCGAAAACATCACCTACGGAAATATCGGTAATATCGGCCCCTTTCTTTTCGGTGATGTAGTGCAGCGCCTCGTTAAAGTCAAGTGCAACTCCAGTTCGCTGTTCTATTTCATAACTGATATCAAGAAAATCAATGCTCTCTGCATCAAGGTCAGCCTTAAACATACTTTCCTTCTTGATTTCGCCTTCTGGTGCATTCAGAACAACGCGAATTGCTTCCTCGATCTTGTCGAACAGTTCTTTTTCCGATAACATTTATTCCCCCTTTTTTTGAATTTGAGTGATGATCTGGTGACTTATGCCGTAATATGACTCGGTAGTATTATAGTCGAAATCTTTCCAGTCAGAGTGTTTGCCGTCAGCAGTCAAAACCAGCGCAGCAGCCCCCTCGCAAAGGATTCGATCTTGTAAAGTCTGCCGCCTTATTCGCTCAAGAATAAGTGGATTTTCAAAACTGAATGCGCTGCAAACGAGGGCAGCATCAACTCTGCTCTCATGAAGATCCATTTCAGCCTGCTCAAGCGCATGAATGCTCCCGTAAGAAGAACTGTTGTAAACATTGAGCGGCCCGAGAATGCCAAGAAATATTCCCATCTGAGCTGCAGCCAGATTTGGTAACTGCATCAGAAACATTTTAGGATTACGATGCTTTTTGTATAGTTCCGCAAAGTCATCCCGCACAACATCAATCATTTCACGAGTTGATTTAAGATCTACAGGCCCATTTTCAAGAGCTGCGTATATGCCGACGCAGAAGGGAGATTTATCAAGGAAAGGCTGCATGACCTGTTGACCATGAAGACATACAACCGAAAGGAGAACGCCTGCCCTGCTCATAGAGCGGTAAACCTTTCGGTCAGGAAGTGGTGCTTTACTCTCTTCTAAAGCAAGAGATTTTGTCATTGGAATCCTCAGTGATTCCCCGTAATACTCAGAGGTATAAGGTTTCGCTGTGACATCAGCGCTTGGAACAAGGGTGGAACTCCAGAGAATTTTGCTCATATTCCTTCAGTTGTTGTGTTTCCTGTAACAGAATTATCTGCAGCTTTGAAACGCATTTTCTCAGGAATAGGTATATACCCAAACATGACCTCTGCCGAAGATATATGAATGCCATCAACTTCAACCCGACCGATTGCCGTGGCAAAAGATGTACGTTTTGCAACCTCAGTATAAATATAAGCTTTGTCACCCGGCTCAATCGCTTTTCTGAACTTTGCGCTCTTGACCGAAGTCAGTACTGGAAGAAAAAGGGGGGCATTCGCCATAATGCATCTACCAGCGAGTTGAGCGATCATTTCAATATGCAATACACCTGGAACGATAGGATATTCAGGAAAGTGATCCATAAAAAACAGCTCCGAACGCGAGAAGCACTTGACAGCAACTGCTTTTTTGCCCGGCTCCATTTCAAGAATTTTATCAATCAATAACCACCGCATTTATTTCAAGTTAGAAATATTGACAAATAGGTTTAGAAACTTAAAACCTGTACGCATCAAGTTCTACGGAAACGAAATCATAACAACCGAAGCAGCATACCGCTTATCATGAGAGAGCGAAATTTTGATCGATGCGTTTTTCAGTGTGCATGAATTATCGATTACTCTGACAAATGGTTTCCCATTCAAGGTGTTAAGAATTTCCACACTATGCCAGTTGAATTTTTTACTTATTCCGCACCCTAGGGCTTTTGAAAGAGCCTCCTTGGCCGCAAACCTTGCTGCAACACTTTGCATCATATCACCTTTTTTTCTACAGCTTCCAATTTCGTTTTCCGTGAGGATTTTCTGCAGAAATTTATCACCATAAAGATCATACGATACCCTGAGACGATCAACGTCAACTATATCCAATCCTATATCCTGAATTGCTGGCATAGCTGCTGATCGTTTTACTGGTTAAAATGCTTTATTTTTATCTTCGTCAACGAGCGTCAAAGGATCCCGTTTAAAAAGTGTCAATGACATGACATCATTTTCTGTTACTATCATAACAGTATATAAAATAAATATATAATTAAAAATTAAAGAACTATCAGAATTCTGTATTTAAGAGAAAAAAACCGTTTTACCTCAGCTTCAGGCTGTGATGAATCAGGATGGTCTTAACCAGCATGCTGAGGTCAAACCCGTCAGCTTTTACCAAGGAATTGTGTTCATGAAAAACTGGATCGATAACAGTCAATTTTACCTCCAGTTGAACAACAAGGGCTGCCTGAAAAGGCAGCCCTTGTTGACGTTAAAGCTACAATCCGAACCTCAAACCAATCAGAACTGAGCTGATTGCCGGGGTATATTTTATTATATTTCCATTAGTAACATCGCTCAAACCAAAATACCGATATCGCGCATCAAGCGAAATTTTATTGTTTAGCGGAATTGCGAAGCCGGCACCTAATTGATAAGCTAATTTTGTAGTACCATCCCAGTTATACTGATATCCTCCAGCGAAAAAATCAGTGAGAGTTATCCTGCCAGCCCCTATCCCTGCAGTAACGTATGGTTGAATGCCCTCTGTATAAAAATCATAATAGCCGTTTGCCAACACTGAAACAATTTCCCACTTTCCATTCACGCCGGCTAAGTTTAAATCTCTCGTTTGATAACCTAATTCACCTTCAAGCCTGACATTTTCAGCTCTGGAACCAATAGCACCAAGTACACTCACGCCTCTCTTGAGAGGTAGTTGTATCACGATATGGTCATTTGTGTCTTTGATGTTAAGATCATTTGATAATGTCCATCCAACATTGCCACTTACATAAGAATCGTATGCATAGGCAGGCGCTGTAAACACAACAAAGGAGAGAACAGCACACAACAGAAGAAGAAGCTTTTTCATTGTTCAATATGATTAATTGGTGGCTGAAAAAAAACTTGAAAGCATAGCGTTAACACACACATGTCAAAAATAGCTAAAAACGAGTAAATATAAAAAAACTATGTATCCCCTTGACTATTTCAAGCTGTCACGGGTTTGTTACACCAAGAGATTTGGCGACGAGTCCCAACCTGATTGAGATCGGGGGACTTAACTGATAATTGGACTCTTTGTTTCTGTATCGTATGCGAAAGAATTATCGAATCAACCGAGCTTCAATTTTAATACATACTGAACGTATATACGGGAGAATTCAACAATGCCTTCTTCGCTCAAACCTAATATGGGTGCATCTTTTTACGAAGGCGGCCCGACTTTTAGTGTTTGGGCGCCCTTTGCATCTCAGGTCTTTATTCGACTGGAGTGGATACAGCCCGGATTTTCAGAATTGGAATAGTTATGATACCTTACCAATGATATGCCTTGGTATGGAATGCCATACAGCGGAAATATCAATACTGCCCCCTACTGTGCCATTGTTCTTTCACAGGATTGATTAAAGGTTATTGCGAAATAATGCGGTACTGATGAATCTGTCTTGATAAAGCAGGATACTCAATTATTCAAAATATGGAAAAGGGAGTTGTGAAAAATCTAAGAATAATGGTTGTTTTTGCCGTAACATTAATAATACATAAAAATGTTTTAGCATTTGATGTTTCAGGCCGTTATTCGTTTAAAGCAAAAGGGATGGTTGGGAAGATGATTGTTAAAGAAGTCGGTTCAAAAATTACTGTTGACATAAATACTGCAAATAACATACCTAATGTTTGTGATCTACAGGCGACAGGAAGCAGAGTTAGAGAAAGCAAAAAAAGTGTTGACGCATATTTTGATTATGATGAGGATAAGTTTGAAATTATATTTAATCCAACTGGGGCAACAATTAAAATGTTGACGGAGGTACCCAGTATTTGTTGTGGCAGAGGTGCTTATTATGACGGAAGGTGGTCAAAGGATCGGCATAGGAAGACAAAGAATAAACCCATTCTCCTTAGTTCTGTTACGGGGTAGTTTCTTAATAAATGAATATAGATATGCTGTGTTTATTCATGACTGAGCAAAAAAAACTGATATCTCTGTCGAACAGTCTTCTGGATCGGTTGAATGTGTCACTGATGATGGAACCTCCCACCGGCTATCATTGATACAATTGATCAGCATGCTGATCAATTCCCGTTTTTGATTCGATTTCACTCAAGAGCACAACTCCTGCATCGCCGGCGATACTGCCACCTTGGAAAACAAGGGTGACTTTAATGTCCTTCACTCTGATCTGGTTATATTCTGCGAAGAGGATTGTATGAATATCTCTGTTTATTAGTCGAGATTAACTGTAAATAATATAATAAATTACAGAATATTTTTCGGCCATTTTTTGATTGTTTGATGAATTTTTCAGGCTTAATGTTTCCTTTTTATGGCGTACTTCAAGCATATTTGCTTTGTCGAGGCTCCGCAAGCTATTATCACTCCTTTTCCCAGGTATGTTACAGACTGTATTGGTATTCTGTACCTTGCAGCAGCAGTACAGGATATTGCTGAAGGCCTTGTTATTCCAGATAACTATTACAATGATCGTTTGTTTGAAAGCTTTCGCATGCTTCTGAAAAAACGTAGATGTGATCTTGTTGCGATTTCTTGCATGACAGGCGGATTCAACAATGCAAAAAGACTTGCTGAAATTGCTAAAAGTCATGGTTCATTTGTTGTGCTTGGCGGATTTCATCCGACTGCTCTTCCCGATGAAGTGCTCAAGCTTGAATGTGTTGATCTTGTTGTGCTTGGTGAGGGTGAAGCAACCTTTCGGGAACTTGTGCAGAAGGGTCCATCTCGTGAAGTCCTTGGAATTGCTTGGAAAGAAAATGGCACTATTGTTTTTACCGGAGAGAGGCCTCTCATAGAAGATATCGATTCCATTGCCTTTCCTTTAAGAGGTCTGAGGCCCTTACGATATGGGGAAAAAGGGAGTGATTACTCCATTGACACTATTTATACATCACGCGGGTGTCCCTGGGCCTGTTCGTTTTGCGCAAACAGCCGTATGCATCAACACTGGAGGAGCAGAAGCCCTGAAAACGTGGTAGAGGAAATCGCTCTTCTTCACAATTTCAAAAAGAAAAAACTTCTCAAAATCTGGGATGCCAATTTTTTGACCAATATCAAACGGGTTGAAACTATTTGTGATCTGATGATCGAACGGGGGCTGACGAATTTCAAAATTATGATGGAAACAAGGGTTAAAGATGTCGTCAGGGCAGAGCGAATCCTTGGAAAACTCAGAAAAATCGGCCTGAAAACAGTAGGTCTTGGTATTGAAAGCCCGAATCCCCGGACACTTGAGCTGATGAACAAAGGAAATGCCATGGGCGATGTTTCCCGTGCAATTAGCCTGATGGGTCAGCATGAAATTGATCCCGAAGGATATTTTATCATTGGGCATCATTCAGAAACTATGAAAGAGACAATGGCATATCCTGAATTTGCAAAAGCATTAGGTCTGTCCCTGGCTCTTTTCATGGTAATAACGCCTTATCCAGGCACAAAAATTTTCGATGAGTACCGTCATGATGGAAACGTCACCTCTTTCAACTGGGATCTGTACAATAATTTTTCTCCTGTCATTAAAACCGAGTATATGGATCCTGCAGCGCTCGTCAAGATGATGGCTTACTGCAATGTGGCTTTTTGCAGCTACCAGTCAATGCTGAAAAAAGAAAATAAGCGGGGGGTACTTTTTTCTTTTCTTTATGAGCTTTTTCAGACCGTATTTCTCATGCGGGTTAATATGAGTCTTGGTGAAAAAGAAATCAGTGAAGCGGTTTTTGATGCTTATCTCAGTTACCTTGGCACAAATCCTGTAATAGATTGCACAATTGCGGACTCTGGAACGAAACCTCAACAGGCGATTGTTGTTCGTCTTCAACATTCACCATCACGGGCGATAGATTGCGTCATCGAACAGAAGGGTGACAGGCGAACACTCTCCATGGTCACGCGGTTTGATGGAAAACCATCTATCGGTCCGATCATACGGCTGGACGAATTGGTTGCTGCTGTCTGTTCAGTGTCGATGGATACCCTGATGCATTTACTTTGTCGGGTTGAGCTTTTCAGTAATAATCCTGTGAGGCTGGCGGATCAGCTATTTCCTCTTTTTGGCGACAGGGAAGTGCGTAGTATGGTGGGAAAGTTTCTTACACTTTATATACGTTGTTTCCGTGGAAAAGGTTAAATTATAAGCCAATAAGTCTATCTTGAAAATATAGTAAGACGCAAAGATAGGACTTATCAATCAAGAAGGTTTTAGCTTGATATCGGACGAGCTTAAATATGTTTCCGTTACTTAAATATCTATGGGATGAAGTGGACTTCTGTGGAGCGTTTAATATTATTCATTTTAAAATAATATATACAAGTTATTGTTTGAAATACAAGCGAAATAGTATTCGGAAAATAGAGTTACGTGATTTCAAATTACTATAAGCTCCTGCAATTGTAGTGGTGATATCAGCTTCATAGGGTAATGGAGTTATTCCAATTAGACCTAAACTATATATTAGAACCGGAAATCCGTAAGATTTTAGAGCGGTTTCTTGAGCTATAAAACCAAGTTTTTGATATAAATAATTAGCAGCAATAGATTGATGGTCATTCGTGGTCGTCCATAATCTCAAATATTTATATCCGTTTTTTCGAGCCATATTTATTGTTGCTACCATAATTTCTTTACCTAAACCGCGGCTGCGTAATTTTGTATCTAGACCAAACCAATCGACCCAAACTTCTTCAGACTGATTATGTATCGTGTATAAGCCCGTAATACCAATTGGTTGTTTATCCTTAATAGCGATGAAATAACTAAGTTTGCTGATTGTATCTCGATTTGTTTTAGGCCAAATCCAACGAGGCAAAAGAGATCCTGAATAACAAATCAGAATATCCCTTGCTTCTTTTTTGAAAATATTTTTAGCTACCCTCCATGCAGTCAAAATATTAAACCAATTGAGTGGAGTAAGATTAATCAAAGATGTTTGCTTTTCTACTGTCATTATAGATTCTTATTTCTAGAATGAATTTTCTTGCCGCAAGTAGCTAAGTATCTTTTCAATAAAGGTTCAGTCAGTTTCGATGCAAGTTTCAGTAAATTAAACAACCCATAGTTATTGAAATTATACTTTCTCAAAAACAATACCCCCAAGAATTATACCTTGTGCATATCCCAACCCCAAAACCTTAGTTCCTGTTGGAACGTCATCAGAGGCAAGTATATCTCTGTAAATGTATGGCAAGCCGGCAGATGTCATATCACCATACTCATACATAACATTTTTGCTGAAATATAATTGTTCATCTGCCAAATGTAACAGTTTACCTATTTTATTTATATACTCAGCACCAGATGGCTGAATTGCAAAGACAAGCTTACCTTTCTCTTTATCATAATCAATACCAACCTTGTGGCATAGATTAACAACAAATTTCTTGAAATATTTCTTTATAGAATAAATATAGGCAAGTGTATCAACCTCTAATAAAAAACTAGGGGAAGCTGTACTAACTTTAGAGCAATTAATTGTATCGGGAATTAATTGCTGACTTAAAGATAATATCTTTAAGCCGCTCGGACCATTATTTATAATTGAACTTTGAGGAAGCAAGGAGTAACGAATAAATCCATCACTAAATTCAGAAAGAAATATTATATTCATTGGGTTGTATTTGCAAATATTCATATGTGCGCTATTTACTTCCGTATGAACAATATCAATTCTTGATTTATTTTTCTCAAATTTATTATACATCGACGATTTCAAGAAATCATGTCCCATTCTGATTGCCTGCAAAGATGCGTTACAACCACGGTGATAACAGTTTGAAATTATCGTATCATACCATTTGCGATTATTTGCAAGAGCGTCTATGGGATTTGGATCGATATAGCCAGTTGATGTGACATGAATAATATCATCAGGTTGTATTGTTATCCCTTTATAAAGGGACTCAACTAATTCAATAGTTTTTTTATAAATCATTAGTATTCGCTTATTCAGATCGGCACCATCAGGATTAGAATGTCTGTGAATCAAATCATCATACAATGGAAAACTTAAGTCAAAATTAACAAAGTGATCATTTTCAACAAGTTTAGCAGCCAAAATATCACTATAGTCACCTGGTCCGAAAACCATACACCTATGTTTAATCGTTTTACTTGTGGCGCCAAATAGCTTAAACGCAGAATTAACTTTTTTAAAAATTTTGTGAACTTCAATTTCTGAAGAAATCCCTGATTTAACTGCGATAGCTTTTGTAACACCTAACGTTAGCAATTTCAGTGAATCATCCTGTGGTAGAGGTTTCGATGATTGTACCGAAAAAAAATCTGTAAGTACAATTGCATTACTAGAGTAAACGTCCATTAAATTTAAATATTAATTCTTGAGTGAATTGAAGTGGCCCACAACCGGTTGACAACAAATGGCTGAGTTTAAGTATGTAACATTGCCTGTTCAGGTAGCAGATAGGCGATGCCCCTGTTTAACCTTTAACTCTTCTGTCTGCTTGTTTAGATTCGTATACTTATCTACTTGTTCTTGCACCGCATCCACTGGCTGTCCGGTAAACTTTATCTGTTGTACAGTAGCACAACTACTGATGCAGTCATCCTGTATTCAAAAATATGAAATATTCCTTTAATCCGCACTGTAATTCTACTCCGCTGAAGTAAGCTTTTAGATAAATATCCTCATCCTCATACAGTTAGAAAAAACAAATAATCTCATAATAATGAGTTATCGTCTTAAAAGTATTGGCACCACCTGATAATGATTTTCATGTCTTCCAGCAACCTAACACTATACGTTACGAATGCTTGGTGGCATTCTTTTTCAAATTGTAACCCAGCTTTTTCCCAGCGTTGATTAAGCTCCTTGCACAGTACTAAGGCAAGAACACTACAGCAAACATGCCCTATCGTATCGTCTCATACTGTTTGTGGAAAACGGTCGTGTGTCAAACACTGATTTGAGATCCCGAAAGACCTGCTCCACCTGCCACAACTTGTTGTCCTTGAGCGCACCCTCTTCGGTTGACAGTTCTTTCAGAATAGGTAATCAATACCCATTTGCCATCGAAGCTATGCTCTTTTTCAATCTTGTCTTGATTGATACATGTCGCCAGTATTGATTTTGAGGTAGCGGGTATAACCGCTAATATAGGAGATGTTTGAGTATTGTCAGGTAACGGCAGCGCATTGCTGCGCCACCGTTCCTTAAGAACCGTGCTTGCGACTTTCACCGCACACGGCTCAAGCCTCGACAAAGGCGCCTTCAGGCACCCAGCTCCACCACGGTATTGATTGCTTCATCTGTTTCTTACGAGCAGCAAAATACTCTCTCCACACTGGATCGCGTGGATTAGCACTTTCTCTGATTTTGACGTGCCGCCGGATTGGTGTGTCAGCTTCAATGATGAGTTTTTCCTCACCGTTTTCCTTTTTGGCAGCAAATATCCATTTTCGATTTCCACGGGTTTTGAAATAGTTGTTCATTACCCATTGAGAGCTTTTCTTTGGATGTCGTCGTTTTGCCCATGTCCAGAGCATTGACCAGATCTGTGAGTCTGCCCAAGCAAAGACTTCTTTTGCAACAGCATGCCGGTGATAGTTCGCCCAACCACGAAGAATGGGGTTGAGGAGACGTATGAGGCTCACCTGCGGTGTTGTTTTGTTTGTCTTGATGATTTCCCGCACCTTGCTTAGGTGTGCTGTAATGTTCGCTTTTGCCGGTTTGACGAGTAGCTTTCCGTTGTACTTGCTGACATTCCAGCCAAGGAAATTAAATCCTTCCGTGATATGCGTTACTTTGGTTTTCTCCGGTGAGAGCATGAGTCCCCGTTTTCCGAGAAACTTGATCAGTACCGGCATGACCTCTTGCTGCAGCCACTCTTTCGAGTTGCCTGTGATGACAAAGTCATCGGCGTACCGCACCATGTGCATTTTCAGGCCTTGTTGTTTAGCTCGCGGGAAGGCTGTTGCGAGCGCCTTTTCAAGACCATCAAGCGTCATGTTTGCCAGAACCGGGCTGATAATACCGCCTTGTGGCGTGCCTGATTCTGTAGGAAAGAGCTTGTTATTAAACACAAATCCTGCTTTGAGCCATTTGCGGAGGATTGAGGTATCAACTGGTATGTTGTCGATCAGCCACTGATGGCTGATAGCATCAAAGCATCCTGCAATATCGGCCTCAAGTACCCATTGTGCGGAATCGCGCTTGGCGAGGCAGATGAAACATTGTTCTGCCGCCTCGATCCTTTACCCGCAGCATCATGGTCGTTCCTTACGGTTCGATTGCCCGGATAGCCGGGCGATACTACGGGCTTACCGTGTTCCGCGTAATGAACATACGAGTGAGTTAGGCTCCATCTATCCACCGGCGAGAATGTCTGGCCGTGTAAAGGCAACGCCAGAATACCTTTACCTTCCTACGTACCTTTTTGGTTCAAGTGTTCCAGTAGCTTTCACTTGTCACACTTGACGGTAGTTATGATGGTTCACATGTGTTAGCCATGTCACTCTCTTCCTTGCCCCTCTCCGCCTGCTACTGGCAGATTCGGCTTTTCCTCACGGATCGGCCTACAGTTTCCTGCGGGTACGTTTCCAATAGCTTCGTACAGGTTGGTTACCCTACCTGCACGTACTGGTGGAAGCAGTTGACGGCACAACTGGTTCAATAATAATGAACGGTTCAATTACGCGACTTCACGTCGCACCCGGGGAAAGTGTACCAGTGATTCCGGGCGAAAGTATATCAGGTAGAGCTTTGTAATGGTCTCAGCACTGATAATATTTCGGTCTGGCACAATTCAAAACCTCTTGATCGTAAATCGACTTTGAAGTCTTGATACCATGGGCAAGAGTGTCTTTACATCAGTGGCATTGCCAGGCCACATCTCGCTGCAAATGCGCAGGCCATTATTATCGCGCAAGGATCCTATGTCCATCTGGTGAAGGTCTGGTCGATTGTTTGTTGGGCACTTCCAAAAATTGATTATTTAACATCACAGCGTAACACGCGAAAAAGATACCGAGAACGTCTACTCCATACCGGGTTACGACAGACATGAACAGGGACTGTACTGTTGTGTTTACTGTGACAGCGCTCTTTGATGCCCGCACCAAATATGACTCTCTTACCGGCTGGCCAAGTTTCTGGCAACCGATTGCCCCGGAAAATGTCCATGAAGTAGCGGATAACGAGTTCGGCATGAATCGTACCGAAGTGCAATGCTCCTTATGGGATTCAGCATTAAATTTTTAGATACAGGTGCAGAGGCGTTTGCCTTCACTTTCGGTTAATCAAAAGGAGAGTCATCATGCTCAACAAGAGACTTGTCATCAGGTATATTTTTATTATCAGCGTTTTTTTGATGCACGGGATGAGTACACAATCAAATGCTGCCGCATCACCGACCGAACAGACAGCAGTCTTTGCCGGTGGTTGTTTCTGGGGTGTGGATGCTGTTTTTAAGCATGTCAAAGGTGTTTCAGATGTGCAATCAGGATATGCGGGGGGGAATGCTGCCACGGCGCATTACGAACAAGTAAGTACTGGCGATACCGGACATGCCGAATCAGTAAGGATTCGTTTCAACCCGAAGCAGATTACCTATCAGCAATTGCTTCAAGTGTTTTTTAACGCAGCACATGACCCAACTGAGCTGAACAGGCAAGGCCCTGATGACGGAAACCAATACCGCTCAGTGATCTTTTACACCACGATTGAGCAGCAGAAAATTGCACAAAGCTACATCAAGGCTCTCACCGCCTCACACAAATTTTCTTCTCCGATCGTGACACAAATCGTGCCGCTGCAGCAATTTTACCCTGCTGAAAAGTATCACCAGAATTATTGCGCCACTCATCCTGATAATCCCTATATCATCATCAACGATATGCCAAAACTGAAACGGTTGCGTAACCAATTTCCCGCATTGTATCAATGAATTTTCCTTGCCCACCCGGCAGACACGTCAATACAATAACCAAATACGGGAACGACAGCTTCAAACATCTATATCTCGTCGTTATCCAACACGTAAATTTCATCGGAGCAAGAAAATGAACGAACTGAAAAACAAAACCTGCATACCCTGTTCAGAAGAGTTGGCTCCTATGGCTCCAGGCGATATCAAGAAATTATCAGAAAAGATACCGGAATGGGAAGTTGCAACAGATGAAGGTATAAGCCGATTACAGCGCACCTTTTCTTTTAAGGATTTCAGGAGTGCCATTGCTTTTACAAATAAGGTAGGTGAACTGGCTGAAGCCGGACAGCATCATCCAAAACTTGTTGTTGAATGGGGAAAAGTAACGGTAATCTGGTGGACACACTCAGCAAATGGGTTGCATATGAACGATTTCATCATGGCAGCTAAAACCAGCGAATTGAATGCCGATTGACAGCTAACCACGACTTTCTCCTGAATTAGCCGTTGATTGTCAAGATCAGTGATGTTATGGATTTCGTGGTTGGCGTTATGCAGGTTAATTTTTTAGAGAATTTTTAATTTATTTTAACAATTGGCGATTTTTTTTAAATTTAAGAGGTCATTCCTTCAAACGGATTATACAGCCCGGTAAGGGTAAATCCTGAGTAGATATGCCGACAATCCTTATCGGGCATTGTTATCATCTCTATAATATTTGGTACTTAAGAGTTAAAGCACTGAAAGTCTTTTCGATACCCCCGTATCCCTTCCCAAAGAGTAAAGCAGTTCCATAGTAGTTGTTTCTTAGTTCATTAATTCATTAATAGAACATAACGCAAGGAGGAAACCAACCATGATGATTCAATATGGAAACACAACGAACTTTGTCGTCAGCTACGATAGTTCATTCACAGGTGGTGGACAGCCGGATGGAGCTTCTCTAGCTCAGGGTGTCCTCGACTACTGCGAATACGATTTGGTGCGGCTGATCATGCTGTTCGGCAACATTCAGCTGCCGGTATCGTCACTACCCATCCAGATTAACCTTGTTCCTGGTGGCGGTGGAGCCAGTAATAACCTGGTCAACATCATAAACTGTTACTGCAGTACGAGCACAGAACCAATAGCTTTACCAGGTTTGGTCGTTGCCGAAGCGGCTGAAATCTTCATGAATCTGCAGGCAAAAGGTTGGGTGGCTTCCTGGAGCAATGGTGAAGCTCTTTCGCGTGTTTGTGCTCAGATTCTTTACCCAAGTCGCGCTTGGCTATGGTCCACCGGCAACTCTTGGCTCAATGGTGAAAATACTTCGCCAAACGCGGCGCGATCAAACTGGGTAGATAATGTCTGGCATACTGACCAGGATTACGTCTCCATAGGTTGCGGATCGCTCTTTCTGAATTTTCTTGCTTATCAGTTGAATAAGAAATGGACGGATATTATTCAGGCAGGAGCTCCCACGACGAACACACTGGCTGAGACTGCCAACATTCTTGGAGTACCGAACAGCTGGCAGATGTTCTCAAATCTGATAACTGCCTATTTACCTCCCGGCACAAGTTTGCCTTCTCATCCGACTGAATATGGTCCGCAACCAACCGATGATCCTTACCCATTTGGGCCGCTTACTGGGCCAATACCTCTACTCTATACACGGCACAATGTTGCTGACGATGGAACCTCCCATACAGGTTCATTATCCGATAGCCCGGATATCATCCTGAAAAACAATCCAGTTGTCAATCCACAACAAACGTTCTCTACAGCAGCATCAGTCAACAGCGACACTGAAAGCGACCCTGATGTTCTTACTGGGCAACCTGATTATGTTTACCTGCGCGTATGGAACAGGGGATCAAATGCCGCCAATGTTTTTGCAACCGTCTACTGGTCACCTCCTGCGACACTGGTAACTCCGAATCTTTGGAAATTAATTGGCTCTTCCTATTATCCCGACGTTCCACAAGGAAGTGTTGTGGAAGTTTCGAATCCCGGTATTACCTGGCCGGCAGATCAACTTCCCGGTGCCGGTCACTACTGCTTTGTCTCGACGGTAGGAAACTCATATGCACCCGCACCAAATCCTTCGAGCTTTTCAACTTTCGACGACTTTGTGAACTACATATACGCCAATAACAATATCACTTGGCGAAATTTTAATGTTGTTGTGCCTTCTCCGCATCCTATTCCTCCTATCTGGGGAGAATTTATTCCTCTTAGCTTTCTGGTCACTGGAGCATGGGATAAACAACGTGCTTTTACTCTTGAAACTCTTGCCGAACTACCTGAGAATAGCCGTATGGCCTTACAGGTTCCTCATTGGATTGGTAAAGGTTTGAATCCGTCACATGTGAAATTGGAGACGTTTGAGGATGCTGTAACAGATCCAAAAAATCCTGAACGTTTACGTATCCCGCTGTCTCAACGAGGTCGTCAAGCTCTCGGTCACATCGAGTTACCCGCTGGGACTGCGGCCATCAGTCATATGCTTGTACACATTCCAACTGAGCAGCACCTCAAGGAGCATAAGATTGTTATTCGTCAACTGTATAAAGAAAAAGAGGTTGGGCGGATCACTTGGCTGTTTCGGCCGAAAAGGAGTCACAATAAGGGATAACCGTTAGCCTTATCCAAATGGCTCAGATTGTTGGGGTTACGTCACCACAACCAGGAATGAATAATATTTATTTCTCTGTTTCAATACAATGATTTGGAGGAAAATATGGAAAACTTCACAAACAGTAAAACGCTTGACGGTTTTAGCGTTAAACTATGGCGTGGTGAAAGTATGGTGCTCATTGGCATGGATGTCGACTACCCTGAACCTGATTTTGTAGGGTTCTCTATAGAGGTTCAGAGTCCGGGAAGCAATGGATTTCAGCCATTGCGAAATCGCCTTGCCTTCACATACCCGCAATCAAACGCTCTTGAAGCCGTCGATGGATACAGGAATTATCCATCGACGCAAGCTCCTTTTCAGAAATTTCGCTGGATTCATTTTCCCTATAATCCTGTATCAGGTGACTACATTTATAGAGTCACCAGGCAACACATGAATAATGACAGGTCACTGCGTCCCGGAACATCTGTTACCCTGGATATTTTACTGGGTAACAAAACTTATGATGGATTTCTTGATATAGGATTTACGCGTAATTATGCATCATCTCAAGCATACGCCGATAAGTATGATAACAATACCGTAATTATTCCGTCAGATCCATCTCAAGGTCTTGATTTTAAAAAAGTCGACAACGACGTTTACGAATGGCTTGGTTTCAAAACATATAAGCTTATAACGGATTTTCTTAACGATGTCATTGCCGATGATACTCTTGAACTTGATCTTTTTGCCTATGATCTGAATGAGCCGGATATAGTGACGATGTTAGAGCGGATTGGCCCGAGGTTACGAGCCATCATTGACAACTCCGGTTCCCACAAACCTGATGATAGTGCAGAATCGATAGCAGCAAATCGATTAGTCATATCCGCTGGTGCGGATCGAGTTCACCGAATGCACTTTTCTAACCTTCAGCACAACAAAGTACTCATTGCCAAGAGTAATGGCAGTGCGGAACGTGTACTTTTTGGATCTACAAATTTCAGCTTTCGAGGTTTATATATACAGGCAAACAATGCCTTGGTATTTCAGTCCAGAGATGTTGCCGCCCTGTTTGAAGAAATTTTTGAACTTGCGTTTGCCGGTGCAGATAAATTTAAGAAGCAGCCTGTTGCCAGCCAATGGCAGGTTGTTAATGCTGCTGATTATCCTGCGGTGCATTTCTGTTTTTCACCTCACTCATCTGCAGATCTCTCTCTGAATCCGGTTGGGGCAGCAATAGATCAGGCGTCGTCAGCTGTTCTCTTTTGTATCGCGTTCTTAAATCAGGCTACAAGTGGAGCAGTACGGGAAGCTGTTGATCGTTTACAAGCAAAATCAGTATTCAGCTATGGCATTTCAGATAAAGCCGGTGGTTTACAAGTCACAAAGCCGGATGGTTCAGTTGGTATCGTTGATTTCGAATACCTTGCAGCGAAAGCCCCCGAGCCATTTAAATCTGAATGGAGCGGTGGTGAAGGAATTCATGAGCATCACAAATTTGTGGTTACCGATTTCAACTTACCAACAGCAAAGGTATTTACCGGATCTTCTAATTTATCTATCAGCGGAGAGCAGGGCAATGGAGATAATCTGGTAATGATCGAAGATTCAAGGGTTGCTGCTGTGTATGCGATTGAAGCTTTGAGAATATTCGACCATCTTGAGTTTCGTACAAAAATGAAGTCGGCTAATGAGAATAAAAATCACAGTGCATTGACTCTTGGCTTGCCGACTTCCATCAGTAATAAGCCGGCCTGGTTTGAAAAATTTTATATCAAAGGAAGCCAGTTGGAAAAAGACCGACTATTATTTTCACATTAATTCATCAAGGATTGAGTGATGCATCTTACCTATGGATTCCTGAAATGTAAGGTTGGTTCAGAACCTCAATTATAAGCGTCCCGCCATAAAAATGAGATACCAAACCATTTACATATAACGTTGATAATGGCAGCAGATGATGGATCAACTTCAAAATGGGACAGCGCAATAAACGTCAGTACAAACGATGCAGATGAACTGATAAAATATAAGCTCTTCTCGACCTGAGCCCAATTATCTACACCATTTAATTTCAAGGAAACAAGGCAAGCGATGCCTGAAGAAAATGGCATCACAAATTAATTAATTAAAGAAGGATATTGTTGACGAGTGTATTTTGGCCTGAGAAGAGAATGTTGCCTATGTAATACGCAAAGCGAGATAAACAGGGTTTTCACTTATATTTTTCAAGGTCACTTTGTAAATTCATTGGGGAGTACTTATGTCTATTACCTATGATTTTTCTTGGCTAACTTACAATAGTTTGCAGTTTACACAATTTCTTAACCAAAATGACTCTAATTTAAATAGTGGATATTTCTATCAATCTGGGCAAACAGTTACATATTCTTTTTACACACTCTCGTCACCTCCTCCATCATCTTTTTTTAATTGTGTTCCATCAGGGCAGATCCCTGCGTTTACTCCTTTTTCAAATATAGAACAGATATTCTTCAACTCAATCACCTCTTTGTTAGGCGCAACCCTTAACTTAAAATTTCAACAAGTCGCAGCTGGTAAAGGTGACACTAACTTGGGGTTATCAAATCAAACAACAGCTGGATACTCAACCTACCCATTTCATGGAAACACCCTATCGATTAACGTTGATGGATCAAGCAATAATGCTTTTACCTCATATTACAAGACTGCCCTTTGGCATGAATTTGGACATAACCTCGGGTTAGAACATCCAAATTCATATACCCTAAATTCAGCAGCCAGCAGTGATGGTCATCTACTACTCAGTCTCGATACAACTTTACTAACGATAATGTCTTATGATGATTGCTGGGTGCAAGGAAATAATTTTGCTGGTAATGTAAACATGCAAGATTATGCTGCGCTTGACTGGTTCGAATTGGCTTCAAAATACGGCACAAATAAATCCGCTGTTATCGATTACTCAATCACGATCAATAATGCCGGGAGTATTGAGCCGGATTTCACTTTCAGTAACTCGTCATATACAGGTCAAGCTGATTTATTGAATCCATTTTGCCTGCCTTGTACAAATTCAAGTGATACCCTAAAAATTCATAGTTCTAGTGCAGTGACATTAAATGCAAATACAGGTCAGGTTTTGCTTTCTGCTGAACATGTGACAAGTGCTCAGGTCTTCAATTACACTAGTGGGAGCTGGGTTGCTCTCCCATCAGGAACAGGTTTCAGTGATATCAATTTGGTTCCGATAGACAATGTAAATTTTTTTCAACTTGGTCAAGTTACTCTGCCTGATTTCAATAACACCATTGTCGATGGAAATTATTTTAAAAAGATCGTTGCTGGAAACGGAAACGATTCATTCAGTGGTTTTTCCTCGGGACTGAGTATTGATGGTGGAGCGGGTACAAATACATTATCGATATCTGACAGTTCGCATTACTATAAATTTGTTGAATCAACTCCTGCACAATCTTCATTGACAAATTCTTTGAATCAAACCATGAGTTTGTCGAACATCACTAGCTTGATATTTTCTAATCAAACGCTTCAAACAAAGTGGTTTACTGAAGCTCTATCATTAGCGCAAATCAATCCCACGGAGTTCGCAACTTTAACGGAGATGTATCTCGCCTACTTCAATCGTGCGCCTGATGCCGTCGGTCTTGATTATTGGGCGAGCTCTATCTATGAAGGACAAAATAATTTACAAGTGGCGAGTAACTTTGCCCTCTCAACCGAGGCAGTGAGTACCTACGGCCAGATAACGGCGCAATTTTCTAATACAGCCATTACTAACTTTGTGAATGGAGTTTACCAGAATGTTCTGAACCGTGCTTCAGACGCAGGCGGTTTGGCCTACTGGGTTTCTCTGCTGCAGAACGGCTCAGTGACGCCAGCCAATTTTATCCTCGAAATAATCAATTCCGTGAATATCCAGACCGGCACGACAGATAAGATTTATCTCAGCAGCAAAGAAGCTGTTGGCGCACACTTTGCTATCACGGATGGCCTTACCGATGGTACTCAAGCGCATAACGTAATAACTGCGTTCAATTCGACCTATACAGCATCTGGGGCCTCAACAGCGATCAACGTAGCCAATGCTCTCGCTGATGGCTATCTGGCCCATGTATCAACAAACCCAGAACTTATAGTACAGCTGGTTGGTGTTAATGGTTTATCAGGGTAAATAAGCAACCATGTACAGTCAGTTGAGAGTTTCAGTAAAATGCCGCGAAAAGATATTAAAATCACCTGATCAGAGCATTGCACCTATGACATTCAGACGTTTTCGGCTATTGGCGTTAATCTTATGGTATTTGACATCAGTCTCCAAGCACTGCAGTTTGGCTGGACCAAATGCAAAAACAGCTTCACCCATATAGGCTATACTTTTGTTTAATGGAGTCCGTTCAGGTTAGAGCTTATGAATAGAGGGAAAATGGATTTCATAAACACAAAAGCCCGCGTATTGCGGGCTTTTGTTGATGCTAAATTATTATATTAATATAATTTAGACTTCTCCGCGGAGAGGGTGGGATTCGAACCCACGGTACACCGAAGCGCACAACGGTTTTCGAGACCGTCCGATTCAACCACTCTCGCACCTCTCCGTTTTATTCAACAATAAGCTAAAATCCAATCCTCAAACCAACCAGAATAGAGTTGTTTGATGGGGTATATTTACTCAATTTCCATCGCTAACTGCTGTTGTGGCAAAATAACGGTAACGTACATTAATCGCAGAATATTTATTTGATTCATTGATGTTCAGATCATTGGAAAGTGACCATCCAGCATTGCCGCTGATGTAAGAATTACTGGCATAAGCAGGAGCTTACAACAGCAAAAATGTCAGGATAGCACTGAAAAAAAGTGAATGCAGTTTTCTATAAGATGGTTCCATATCTCGAAATGTAAAAAGCCGCCGATTAAGGAGGCTTTCATGGTATTATTTACGTTTCCGAGCGGGAAACGAGACTCGAACTCGCGACCCCAACCTTGGCAAGGTTGTGCTCTACCAACTGAGCTATTCCCGCGTTATGAGGCATTAATATAAGGATATTTTATTTTTGTGCAACTCCCTCTAATCATTTTCTTCAAAATCTTGTTCCTTTAAGCAGTTAACTCCATTTTTTGCCTACTGCCTACTGCCTACTGCCTACTGCCTACTGCCTACTGCCTACTGTCTATAGCGCCAGTTCCTTCATGATTGTCTCCATGTCCTTGTCGCCCCTTCCTGAGAGATTAACCACAAGCACGGCATCCTTGGCCATTTCTGGCGCTCTGGTGATTGAGTAGTGTATGGCATGGGCTGATTCAAGGGCACAGATAATTCCTTCGGTTTCAGCAAGTCTCTTAAGTGCGGTAAGCGCCTCGATGTCTGTGACGGATGTGTAGGTTACCAGTCCGAGTTCCTTCAGATAACAGTGTTCAGGTCCCACGCCGGGATAATCCAGGCCTGCTGAGATGGAGTGCGCTTCCTGTATCTGTCCGTCCTCATTCTGCAGAAGCTTTGTCATGGCCCCGTGAAGTACTCCTGTTGTACCCAGGGTCAGGGATGCGGCATGACGCGCCATAAGGCCTTCTCCGGCAGCTTCCACACCAACCAGTTCAATTTCTGCCGCATTTTTTAAAAATTCATAAAACATGCCGATAGCGTTGCTGCCTCCTCCGACGCATGCGGTTATGACATCGGGGAGCTTACCTGCCTGTTCAATAATCTGTGAGCGGGTTTCCAGGCCGATAATGGCCTGAAAATCACGCACAATCATCGGGTAGGGATGCATGCCCACAACGGAGCCGATGATGTAAAAGGTATCTTCAGGATTATTCATCCAGTCTCTGATAGCTTCGCTTGTTGCGTCTTTCAAGGTTTTTGAGCCGCTGCCGACTGCACGGACTTCAGCTCCGAGGAGTTTCATTCTTGCAACGTTGGGCGCTTGACGCCGGATATCCTCCTCTCCCATATAGACGATGCAATCAAGATCGAAAAGTGCGCATACCGTTGCTGTGGCCACTCCGTGCTGTCCTGCACCGGTTTCAGCAATTACTCTTTTTTTGCCCATGCGGCGGGCAAGCAGTACTTGTCCAAGTGCATTGTTGATTTTATGGGCTCCGGTATGGCAGAGGTCTTCCCGCTTGAGGTAGATCTGTGCTCCCTTCAGCGTTCGACTGAGACGTTCTGCATGATAGAGCGGTGTAGGTCTGCCTACATAATCACGGAGCAGGTGGTTCAGGGTCGACTGAAATGTTGGGTCGTTTTTTGCCTTTAAATACTCCGCTTCAAGATCGGCAGCATTTTTTACAAGGGTTTCAGGAATGAACTTGCCTCCGAAACAGCCGAAATGTCCGGCAGAATCGGGTGCGGCATAGACTGTCGGCACCATGGAGAGACTCTATGTTAAAGAATTATTATAAGGATGGATACTGCAAGCAAAAAACGCCATTCTTCCTGCAAATATAAGGTTTTTCGTCAACCTTTCTGTAACCATATCTTTTTGAAAATCCACATAATCTTTCAGGAAAATATTCAGCTTCTCAGCACTATTGTCAATGAAGTGCCAAGCGGGGTGCTTGTAATCGGATTATTGTTCACAATCTTGTTGCACTTCCGTAACAATTCCTTAACACAACGATCTGTACATTATGTGGCGCATGAAAACATAAAACATAATGAAAACATAGAAAATGAGTTCGGAAATTGTCATCCAGTCAGGTGCGATTAAAGGCTACACGTTTTTTTTTGTTAACAGATATAACCCATAATGGAGACCACTCATGAAAAAAATGCTATCACTTGTTGCAATGTTTGCAGCACTGTCATACGCAAAACCTGCATTTGCAGACACAAACGTCAATATCTACGGTACACTCGATGCCGCTGTCGGTTATGTAAATCATCAATTGAGTGTTGATCCTCAATTTCCAGGATCAGTCAACCCTGTCAGTCCTGTAAAGACATCAGTTCCTTCTTCTGTGACCGGTTTGTTCAATGGCGGTATTTCTCCTTCGCGCGTCGGTATTAAAGGTGGAGCAGATATATGTGATGGAGTGAAGGTATTTTTCACACTGGAAGAGGGTTTCAACCTGCCTTCAGGCGAAGCCAGCAATGCAGCAGCAGCTCTGGCAGCCAACGGTGGAACCGCCACAACGTTATCTCCAAACAGCTCTGTTAATAACCAGTTATTCAATCGCCAGGCATTTGTCGGTATATCCGACAAGCAGTTGGGATCCCTTGCCGTTGGTCGCAACTACGCCCCTATCTATGACATCAGCGTCTCCTATGACCCTGTTCAGAACTCAGGGCTTTTCTCGCCTCTAGGCTTTTCAGGAAGCTACGGCGGTGGTGGTGGCTTGAGCGAAGATGCACGTGTTGACAATAGTTTGAAATACTCCAACAAAGTCGGTTCGTTAAATTTCGGTGCATTGTACAAGTTTGGAAATTCCTCAGTCGGTGATGGAGCAACAAAATCTGCTTATGCACTGAATGCCGGCTACGAAGAAGGTAATTTCGGAATTCAGGGTGCCTATCAGGCATTTTTCGATGCGTTGAAAGGTGGTGCTGGCAGCACGGCAAATACGGTTGCAGTGACAAACTATAATACAACAGCATGGATGGCTGCTGCAAAATATAAGGTCACAAGCGACGCCACACTCAGGATCGGTTATGAGCAGTTTACCCTGAGTCATCCCTCCGATCTTTTCAGCACAACTGCCGGTAACAACTTCTTTGTCAGCAACTACTACGGACAAGCCGTTTCCAGTCTGAGTAATTTCTCTCAGGCTGACCAAACTACACACATTGTGTTTGGCGGCGGTGACTATAACTTCTCCGACAAATTCAACGTTGCTGCAGGAATCTATGATGTGAGGCAGCATGCCTCAGCTGATTTAGGACAAAAGGCTAATGGACTGCTTTTTCTCTCATTGCTTGCTGATTACCACTTGACCAAGTCATTTGATACCTATGCCGGCATTATGTATGCTTCATACTCTGGAGATACTTATGGCGTTTCAGCAAATTATTATCCTAGCAACACCATTACTGCCGTTGGCATGCGCTACAAGTTCTAAAGTTTATTTGTGTGTGTTGTTCTTTCGTTGTTGTGTTGTGTGGCTGGTATACAGGGCTGTTCAAAATGCTGATGTACAGCCTTGTATTGCCGGTTTATAAACAGTAAATTTTATTTAAATCTTTTTAACTAAATCCTGAAAATAACCATGAAACTTTTCAAAAAAATCCTTCTAAGTGCCGCAGTACTGGGCGTTATGGCAGCCGGCAACGCTCAGGCAGCAGATAAAATCGTTCTCGACGGTTCAACCACGGTAGGCCCTATAGCTAAGGCGTTTGCTGAGCATTTTACCAAAGCTACAGGTGTAGAGGTTACGGTGAGCGAGTCAGGATCAGGGAATGGCGCCAAGAGTCTGATCAACAAAACCTGTGACATAGCTGATATGTCAAGACCAATGAAAGAGAGTGAAATAGCTGCTGCAAAAACCAACGGCATCAACCCTGTCGCGCACATCGTAGCACTTGACGGTCTTTCTATTGTCGTCCATCCAAGCAACCGTGTTAAAGGGCTGTCAAAAACACAGATCCGCGACATTTACTCTGGCAAGTATACCAACTGGAAAGAGGTTGGCGGACCAAATGCCAGTATTATTGTCATTCAGCGCGAATCGAACAGCGGTACACAGGACTGTTTTAAAGAGCTGTGTATGTTAGAGACTCCGATTTTCAATAAAGCTGAAACCCAGTCAAGCAATGGCGCCATCAAAAGCCGTGTTGCAACGACACCTGGATCAATCGGCTTTTTAGGTCTCGGCTTTGTTGACCGTTCAGTTAAGGCCATACCTGTTGACGGCATTAAGGCCACCGTAAAGACCGTCAAGGATGGTACTTACCCCATTCACCGCCCACTCTTCATGTACACCAACGGTGAGGCGACTGGTAATATCAAGAAGTTTATTGACTTGGCAAAAACTGCAGAAGGTAAACGCATAATCAGCGAAGTCGGTTTTATAAACAAATATTGATAGTTTTCCAAAGGCGTTCTTCTTTGTAAGAAGATCCGACGACAAAAAGCCGTCTCTCATGAGGCAGCTTTTTGTCGTTAAATACAAACGTTTGAATGTTGAAAGCTTAGTGCCTTAAACTGGAATTTCGTACTCTGTAATTGAAAACCACACTTCTATGTCGGCACCAATGCTTCTTGTTATAGAGGACGACCAGAACCTCTCGAAACTGCTCGAATACAATCTCGCTCGTGCTGGCTTTAAATGTCACCTTTCAAGTTCCGGTGAAGAGGGGCTTGAGCAACTTTCACGAAAAAGCTTTGATCTTGTTTTGCTTGATATCATGCTGCCTGGAATTGATGGCTTTGAAGTCTGCCGGAATATCAGACAAAATCAGCTATACAAAGATCTTCCCATCATCATGCTCACGGCTAAGGGAGAAGAAATAGACAGGATTCTCGGGTTTGAACTTGGTGTAGACGACTACGTTGTGAAGCCCTTCAGTCCCCGCGAGTTAAACCTCAGGATACGGGCAATTTTCAATAGAGAACGTCGCACAGGAGGAAAACTCCAGGAAGTGCTCAGGGTTGCCGGTCTTGAAATTGATTTAACGCGCCATATTGTCACGCTTGACGGCAATGAACTTGTACTGACTCTCATGGAATTCAAACTTCTTGTTGCATTAATCAAACGGAAAGGAGAAGCCCAATCACGGGAGATGCTGCTCAGCGATGTATGGAATGTCGATAAAACGCTCAATACGAGAACCATCGATACCCACATTACCCGAATTCGCGAAAAACTTGGAAATCTGGGAAGTATGATTAAAACAGTACGTGGACTTGGTTACAAGCTTGAGGAAAAAGAGGGTACCGTAAATGCTGAGTAAGCTTTTCTTAAAACTTACTGCGGTTATCAGCTTGATTGTTTTTGTCACCTCCGCCATCTGCTATTTCTCACTTGGCCGTCAAACTACCCTTATTCTTACCTCTGAAATAAAAAAAGAACTGCGTAAAGATCTTCTGTACAACAAACAGATCCTTGAACAGAATTTCCATGAATTACTGAAATCAGGAAACGCCGATGCATGGGCAAACCATGTTGGCAGTGCGCTTGATATCAGAGTCACCTTAATTGATCTTGACGGTCGGGTACTTGGAGATTCCTATATTCCGCATGGGAAGCTTTCTTTCATTGAAAATCATCGCGACAGACCGGAAGTCAAGGCGGCATTTGCTATTGGTTATGGTGAAGATACCCGTCTCAGTGAAACCGTAAAAGAGCAGATGCTTTACATAGCTGTTCCTGTAGGCTTTCCTAAGCCCTACGCTATTCTTCGATTTTCAAGGCCTCTTTACGATATAGGCCTCTTCAACATCGGGATGAGCAGAAACATTGAGCAAAGTTTTTTCCTGACACTTCTTTTTTCCCTTATCACTGGCTCCGTGGCGGCTTTTTTTCTTACCCGTCCATTACAAAATCTGAAAAAAATTGCTCAACAAAGAATTCATGGTGACTTTTCGGTCAGCATACCTGCCCATAACAAGGATGAAATAGGTATAATCACCCATGCTTTCAATGTTATGTCGGATGACATAAAAAAAATGCAGCGTCTTGAAGAGTGGTATCAGGCTGTTTTTTCAGGCATTAGAGAGGCTATCATTGTTACTGATACCGCCGGCGATATCATTCTTGTCAACCCTGCAGCTTCAAGAATGTTCCGGGTAGATGGTGCCATGTTTAAATCCCGGCCTATCAGGCAACTTGCCGACACAAGGCTTCAGGAGCTTTTCGCCAAAGTTCACAAAAACCGTATCACCCTGCTCAAAGAAGAATGGTCAGTGAAGAGTTCAAAAGGGGATCGTATTATGCAAATCAGTTCCATGCCGGTCATGAAGTATGGCCATTTTGATGGAACAGTTTTTGTGCTGAACGACATAACCAAGCTCCGCCATCTGGAAAAAATACGAAGAGATTTTGTTTCCAGTGTGTCACACGAACTCCGTACGCCGCTCTCTATTATCAGTGGCTATGCTGAAACGCTGCTTGATGGAGCAATGCATGACCCGCAACATGCTTCAGAATTTCTCACGTTTATTCTGGAAGCAAGTCAACAGCTTACGGCGCTGGTCAACGATGTACTCGACCTGTCAAGAATTGAGTCAGGGCAGATTGTTTATCAATTCATGCCGGTAGACATGGCAGGAGTTATTGCAAAATCAGTTACTCTTTTAAAACTTTCACTCGACAAAAAGCATATCAAGCTCGATATCCATATTCCTGAAGATCTTCCGTCACTCTATGCCGATGCTGTTTATCTGGAAATTGTTATCCGTAATCTCCTTGATAACGCCATTAAATATGTCGATGAGCATAATGGAAAAATAAGAATTTCAGCATTCAGGAGAGACAATACTGTTCATGTAAAGGTGGAAGATAACGGTATTGGGATAGCAAAAGAAGATCTCAACAGAATATTTGAACGCTTTTATCGTGTGGATAAGGCCCGCTCCAGACAACTCGGGGGTACAGGACTGGGGCTCTCAATAGTCAAGCATATTGTTCTGGCCCATAAAGGAGATGTCGAGGTTCGTTCAAGAGTAAACCAGGGTTCTGTATTCTGTGTTATTTTTCCCATTGCACCCGAAACTGTCGGTCAGGGAAACTGAAGGTATCTATTCTTTTCCGTTTAAGCTTCACTGAACCGGTTCATACAGGGCAGCATCCCTCATAATTTCCTGATGCAGAGGAATCCGCACTTCGGGAATGAGATGTTCCTGATAAAAGCCGGCATCAGACAGTTCATGATTGATCGTTATGGCATCATCGTCGACAACGACCCTGTAGGCAAGAACGAGCAGCGAACCATAGGGTTCTACCTGACGGGGATAGATACCAATAAGAGCATCTATTTTGCCTTCGAGAGAGGTCTCCTCCATCAGCTCCCGCAAACATCCCTCTTCAGCCTTTTCACCAGCTTCAATAAATCCTCCGGGAAGAGACCACTCATTACATGCAGGTTCGTGTGCTCTGCGTACCACAAGGAGTTCTTCGTTTCTGTTAACGGTATAGGCTATCGCTGCAGGTAAAGGATTAATATAGTGTACCCATGAACATGACAGGCACAACTGACGTTCACGTCCGTCAATCATGCCCCTTTCAAGCATTGTACCGCATACAGGACAAAAAGAATAAGCTTTCATTGCTTCTATAAGTGACCTTGATCTGGTTGTATCCCCAAATCAATATTACGCATCCGGTACTCTTCATAATCAGGTACAAGACGATTGTATTCCCCTTCCATTAACGGTGATGAAATCATAAAATCAGCCGAAGCCCGATTACAGGCAATTGGTATGTTCCACACTACCGCCATGCGCAAAAGAGCCTTCACATCAGGATCATGCGGCTGGGGTTCCAGCGGATCCCAAAAAAAGATGAGAAAGTCTATCTCATTGCTGACAATCTTGGCACCAATCTGCTGATCGCCTCCTAACGGCCCACTCTGAAGTTTCGTGATCTTAAGCCCTAACTGTTGGCCAAGAGCCTCTCCGGTCGTACCGGTAGCATAAACTTCATGATGAGCCAGTAACTCACGGTTAAACATGGCCCACTCGAGCAGGTCACGTTTTTTGTTGTCATGCGCGACAAGAGCAATCTTCTTATCCTGCACCATGACAATCTTTTTATGTGGCATAACCTTATTCCCTTATAAACATTAAACACCAATCATCAATACCATTAACAACTCAGTTTCTGCACAAAATGTTTTTTCTTGTTATAAAGAAAATTTTCGCAGACATTTCCAGCCTGTAAACCATGCTGTGTTTTTTCGATATCAAAATCAACTTCAACATTTTCGTGGATAAACTTGAAACGATGATCTGAGCAACAAAAGCCATACCCTTTTTTCTTGTTAAACCATTTGACTTTACCTGTAGCCATACCAATATTACTTATGGATTTTCTTTAACTCAAAGGTTAAGCTTCGATATCGACACACCCATAGAACACAATGACCTAATGTACGACTTGCTCTGTTGGGCAACTGTTACATGATGGTGAAGAGTGTACACCCTGCACTATAGTTTCAGGTCTGTTATAATCACAGCGCCATGAAACCTCCTGTCAGGAAAAACAACTCTTCCTTTGGAATTGATGACGAGATGGGGAAAGCCAGATTTCTCAAGCATCCGAAGCACTTTTACAAGATCTTTTTTCCCGGCAGGTTTTATAATGATATCAGCCTGCGCCTCTACTTTTTTGACATCATGCTGGTTAAGCTCCTCCTGCAAAAAAAACTCGCCTTTAATTTCAGCCTTTAACTCATCCAGTCGAAGCATACAACCTCTCCCTTGGTTATGATGTGGTAATCCGTTACACTTTTGGCTGCAGCACGCTCAGTTCTCGTAATCTTTTTGAAATTCTATTCTGACCTGTGGTTGCCTTACGCTCTATAATTGCCTTGAACCCATCAGTCAATTCACGGTAAATCCTGCTCCGGCTGTCCTTGATCCTGCTGTAGAGCTTCAGAATATCAAGGGTCAGAATAATTCTTGTCGAACTGCAGTTCAGTTCGCCGAATAAATGCTTCCCGACTACCTCAAAACCAAGCACGCGAGTATGAAAGTTGAGCGGTGAGTGCTTCTCCCCCTCAAAGACATCGGTAATAAAGTGAGTGTAATCACGTTCTATAACCTCCGCAGTAGCTGTGCGCATCAATCGGAGTGCAATCCTCGGGTTCTTGCGGAACTCTTCAAGGATCATGAATCTGCCGATTTCAACATATTTTCCGGCACTTTTCAGCTCTTCAACACTTATACCCGGCATAAATTTCACATCGTACTCTTCAGGTATGTCAAATGATGGATCATAAAGGAGACGAAGCACACCAGCCGGTCGACCGTTGATTGATGCCAGAAACCACGAAACTCCCTTATTCTCTGAAAGTTCATCGGGAATCTGTTCCTGCACCGTGCTGATCCAGTTTTTTTCAACACAGAAGACCCGCTTTATCACTTCGAGAGCAGCGGAACGATCGCCGGCGCTCTCTATCTTGTTCACTGTTACAATCGACATATTTGCTCCTTTGGCTTAATGGTTGGTTCAGGTATCCTTGTTCTTTTCTCAGCAAAGGTCTCGCAGTATCGCTTGCCGGACAGTTCAGCAAGAGAGAGCATTATTTCATGGGTGACATGTGCCGCCATTCTGTTAAGTTCACAAGAGTTATTGTTTTTGCGTTCTCCCGCAGCGAGTGCGAGATAGTGTTCTGACTGACGCCTGAAATCAAGAGGCTTGCCGATTCTCACTATTGTTCGCCCAAGCACCGGTATGCGTCCTTTTTTTCTTCTGCACTCAAAGTCAATTCCGACAGGCACAACCGCCACTCCTGTCTTTAAGGCTATATGACCTATCCCCGGTTTTCCCTTAAGCAGATTCTCGGGGTTCCTGTTGCGCGTTCCTTCAGGAAAAATCCCGATACTCTGACCTGCCCGAAGCTTTTCCGTGCACCTTTCTACAGTATTATCAGCAGTACCGGATAACCGTTTACTCTCAATCCAGCGCAAGGGGGAGCGTTTATGATAGACGTAGACGGGGTCCGTCATGTCCATCAAAGAACCGAGAACAGGTACCTTGCCATACATCCAGTCAATGACAAAACTTATCATGCGGCCACCAAGATGGTAGATGATTAATACCGGCACCATCAGAACCTCAAGTGAATTGTTGTGGTTGAAAGCATAGATGCGCGCACTCTCGGTACCAGCAAGATTTTCCAGGCCGTAGGCCTTGGTTAACAGAAAATTGGGGAGCATGAAAAATCTCAACAGGATCCCCCTGCCGAAGGGTAATAAAGGAAGTGGCTTGAATATTTTTTCCGCATATTGTTTCATGCGTTTCCTTCCGTTACCATTGGCATCCCGACGAGAACCAGTGAACATCACAATCGTAAGAAAACAAATTAGTGTTGGGGAATGGTTACGGTCATGCAACAATTCTGTAAAATCTCTTGTTGTTGTCGACTATTTCAGGTAAGCAGGTGAAGGCGGGTAAAAACATAATCAAGGGAATCTTCGTTCAGCACAATCCTTGAAAATCCGGTCGACCCCAGTTCCATTGGCTGCTGATCCCGGTCATCGATAAACGCAGGCCTTTGTTTACCATTAAACCAGCAGACAAGCCTGATGGTGCTGCCTTCAATTTCAAGGGCTGTTATTGCCCGTTTGCCAATAGTGCATCCCGAATTGAAAACGCTTGGAATAGGAAGGTTATTGTAGAGTCCGCTCCGGAGACCGATTATTTTACCTTTTTTGTAACAGGCGTCAAGTTCGTTTTTCAGTGCCATTATTTTATTTCCGATTTCCGGACGTTTTTCAGCGGCAGTCGATGAATAAATCCTGCAAAGATCCTCAATCCTGTAATTCAGATAATCCACTTTTGACAACGATTCAAACAATGGTCGGTGGGTATGGCCTATGATGGAAACAATTTTTGACTGGTTTGAAAATTCATAAATTGATTTTTCGATAGCAAACCTTCGACGACTGTTGTAGGCAACCGAAAAGTTCCTTATCCCGATAGGCTTGGCAATATAGCGGAGAAATAAGATGACTGCACGGCTCAGCATTGAATAGGTTTCCCACAAAAGTACCGATGCCTGATGACCGTGAAAAATCAGCAGGGTTTCATTGCCGTAATGAAAGGTAATCGATTCAACCAGTGATGACCGAAGCCGGTACTCCTTCTCATCAAGCAGTGCTGCGTCATGATTTCCATAAGTTTTCCAGAAAAAGCCGTTCTGTTTAAACTTCAAAAAAAGGTCATAAAAATCACCCCATTTCGAGGCAATGCTTTTCAGCGGAAACTTGAACAACTCCTCAATATCTCCATTAAGAACAAGGCTGTATTTTTCCTTCAGATAATAGTTTCCAAGTATGGTTTTCAGCAATTCAGCGTTTTGCCGAAACTCATCCAGCCTGCCCCCATTGCCCATATGGAGGTCACTGAGAATAAGAATCCGTGACGTATGATCAAGATGAACTGGTTTTGCTTTATGAAGCAGACTCTTAAGATGGGCATGTTTTTTTTCAAGAAAACACATTGTGCTTTTACTATAGCACATACCCAGAGTTCTCAATCCAAACATTAACGGTTATTTAAGTTTACCCCCACGGTGTTTACCCCAACGGTACGGAAATAACGCAACCGCTTCAGTATTTTGACCACTTGCATTCTGTTCGGACGTTTTTAAGCGCAACTTTCAAATTCACTTTTTAAAGTAGTGGATAATAAGCTCCATACTTCTCTCCCTATTGTAAATTTCCCGTGAATTCTGTTTTCGCCCTTCCTTTGC